>JAEIGA010012466.1_pt1 | contig 12900 bp, 5 predicted proteins | sample 9270691 | NCBI WGS metagenome assembly JAEIGA01 (sample SAMN17057246, study PRJNA624740) | gut metagenome | biome: biome; isolation source: fecal sample | host: Bos grunniens | place: China: Xizang | collected 2019 | reverse complement strand
TATGTCTAGAGCATATTTTTCGGCTCCGGCAACAGCATTCCACACAAAATCAAATGTTTTATCGGTTGAAAATGCTGATGCAGGTGAAACCAACACCGGTGCTGGCATTGTTTCGGCATAAGTTTGTTTCAATGCAGCCGGTTCCCATTCGTTACCATAACGGTCGTACACACATACAGCGAAATAATATCCACTACGTACATTTTCAGGTATTACGTACGAATTTGTATATGATACACCAAGCAGATAATCTTGCTCCTTAGCAAAAGATGATACTTCCACACCGTTAGGAACAGCATAAACAGTATAACGGGCATTTTCCTTCTTATCCCATGTAAGTTCGAAAGTAGCCTCATTATAACTCAAGTTTGACACCTTACCCATATTTGGTGCTGATTTCCAATCCATTGCAGGCATTAACGCCGGCTTTTGGTATGCCTTTGCTTTTAAATAATTACCAAAAGTTTGTCCACCTTGTTTATAGTTTATATACTTTTGCGAATAATAAATTGAGCCGGCTGAGCCTAATTGAGACGTTCTACGATTAATCATAGTTTCGTCGTAATATTCGGCAAAAGTACTTTGAGCACCCTTTCCTGACTGATTCAAATATTGAATTGTTTGCGCCACAAACAAATGTCTGTTAAAGCGTTTTGAAACTTTTCCCCACCAAGGCACAATCTTTGAATAGTCCGAGCTTGCACCTACAGCCCAATACACCTGTGGAGATATAAAGTCGATTACACCTTCGTCCATCAATCTCAAAATATCCACATATTGGCTACTGTAACATAGTTCATAACCAACAGGACAAGCCGACAAATCATACTTTGCAGCCAACGATGCACTCGTGTAAGTGGTTCCCGGAGGAGCTTGACCGAAGCGTACCCATGGCTTATGTTTTTGTATCATATCAAATACGCCCTTAATAAACGTATGTACGTTATTTCGACGCCAATCATCCTTTGATAGTGTACCACCTGCCGATTTATATGCATTATAGTCGGATGCATCTCCCGATGCCGGTGCACTATTATAATAGTAATCGTCAAACAACATACCATCGATGTCATATCCCACAACGATTTCTTCTAGAACTTTGATTATATGATTTATGACTTCCGGTTTACCGGGATTCAATATCTTTGTATTAGAACCGGCATCAATTATCCACCCGTTTTTCACATAATCGGTATGAGTTTCGCCATCTCTCCACGCTGAGGTTTCGGCTGCATAACGGTATGGATTTACCCAAGCAAGACACTCCATTCCACGCTTATGGCACTCCTCTACAACAAATGCCAATGGATCCCAAGCCGGTTCAGCACCACGAGTTCCGGTCAACCAATTCGCCCATGGTTCATAACTTGATTTGTACATCGCATCACTCATACCACGCACTTGAAAACATACTGAGTTGAAATTATTCACTGCCAAGGAGTCCAGAATCTTAATCATCTGTGCCTTTTGGGTTTTAGCCATATCTTCTGATGTACCTTGTGAAGATGGCCAATCAATTCCCCACACGGTAGTCAACCATGTAGAACGCATTTCATGCTTCATTTTAATCTCTTTTTCTGCTGCTGAAACAGACAAGATATTAAAAATAAGCACTAAAGCCACTAAAATTTTACTTTTTACTTTCATTTATATTATAGTTTTTAGTTATTATTTCACTATCATTTTACATACTGCACTTTCTCCAGCTCCGGTTGCCTTAACGATATATGCACCGGCAGGCAATTCAGGATAGATCTCAGCATTTCCGCCATTTACCATTATTTCCCGATTATACATTTCGGTTCCGGCCATTCCATAGATTACCACATTCACCTTTTCTATTGCCGCAGTACTTATAACGAACTTATTTGCTCCCGGCAAAATTTTAATTTTGTTTTCTACCGTTGTAATATTTTCTATACCACTTTGATAGCTGCCATATTCACCATACAATTTCACATCTATTGTATTATCTCCTTTCACATATCCGCTTTTCGAACTGATAGAGAATGTTATATTCTTAATACTTATCGGGAAATTGGCGATATCATCACCACCACCCACTAAATCAAGCAGATTAATTTTATACGTTCCTGCAGGTATATCGGTAGGTGTTACCATGATTTCGTTTACATCACTCATTAAAGCCGAACGAATATCCATTGACACATTATTCAACGCTGTTGATGTAGTAAATTCCAACCAATAATTGTCGGGTAAGCTATACACCACAATATCTTTTTCAAGTTTTATTGTTGCTTTACGCTTTCCACCAAAGCCATATGAAATTTTTCCGGTTTCATCCAACACCGCGTTAGCCGAAAGATTTGCACTTGTCACAGTCCAATCAGTCCATGACTGATACATAATAGGAGATGAAGCGATTTCCACTTTCACTGTGGTTTCATCACTGAAATTTCCTAATGTTGCTTTTATCTTGGTTATACCTTCCTTCAATCCTTTAAGCACTCCGTCTTCCACACATGCCACAGTTTCATCTTCCACTTCCCACAAGAATCGGCCCGCATCATATGACAATGTTTCTTTGTCTACTACTGTTGTTATCTCAATTGGATATTCACGTTTAGCATCTATCAAAATCATAGGCTTCACTCGTATTGAAAATTCCGAGTTAAGCACTTCTACAGGCGCAGTCACTTCCAAATTTTCATAATGAGCCGTAACAGTACCCATTCCTACTGTTCCACCCACTTCTATCACTTTACCATCGGCACTCACTGCACCCACATTTTCAGAACAGCTGAATGTAACCGGTACATTTTCCGATATTAATTCACCATATTTGTTATATCCCAATACTTTAGGTGTGAAACTATAATAAATAGGAGATTTTATATTCACATCGGCAAAGCTCAATGTTGTTATCACATCTTTATCTTCATCGGGAGCTGTTGAGAACAGCATCATACCGTTTGCCACAGCACGTGGAGTTCCTTCGGTGGTATAATTTATTACTGAACCATCTACAAGCATTTGTGCCGAACCACCAGCATCCATATTGGCTACATTCCACAAGTCGGGAACTAGTGATTTCCACAATTGACACATCACAGTGGCTGTACATCCTGCCGACTTTCCATACTGCGGATGGGTAGATTTATCTATAACCAACATGTACAACTTTGTTCCTTCTTTATTAGAGCCATATGCTGTACGTGAATATACCATTGCACCATAGTCTGCTGTTGCTCTGTTTGTGATTTGACCTTTTAACATCACATGAGCCTCGCCTTCGGTCATATTTTCCACTTCAATAGGCTTTCTATCCCCGTCAATATCAAACCAGTATGTATTTATTGCCACTTCGTCACCAACTGAAAGTTTTGCCATCTCATTTTTATAGGTTCCATCAGCAATAAGACATGCATCATAGCTACCTAGAACTTGATTATTGGCTTTAGGTTCTATTTTTGCCACTTCAAATTTCATGTCTTTGGCTATTTTCCATTTCTCTCCTTCCTTAAAGTTCAAGAATACATAATAGCAATCGGTAGGATAAGTAAAAAACTTGTGATTGCGACCACGCGCATGGTTAAATAGCACCAATTGGCCCACATCACAGCACTTGTTTACTTGTATAATCTCTTGATCGGCACTGAATTTGGACGATTTCACACAGCCATACCATTCATGACGTCCCACATGCACCATTCCGGCTTTATCAATAATTGTAGAAGCCGTATTTACTGTTCCTCCATTGAAATCAAACACACCATTGCGATTAGTGTTCACATAGATAGTATCATTAACTACTTCGGCTCCATGAGGCACTCCCGGCATAAAATTATACCAAGGAATTTGAGAAGATACACACCAAAACGATGCATTACATGCCGCCAAAGGCTTTTTACCATAGCGTTTATGACGTGCATAAGCGTCGGCAAGCTTTTCGGTTTGCCCCAGTAGATTTTTTGCTTGCGTAGTTTCCACGCGATTATATTTATTGGTCACATCCACTTCAAGCAGATAAACATTAAGCGGATAATCGGGTAATCGCAATCTCATGTGCGTTACACCTGGACCTATCTTGCGATGCATAAGGGTATCCACACGATAGTTTCTTCCACCTATTACAGCCTGAGCGTCAGCATATGGCACGCACATTACTAATAATAGCAACAATGTTGTAATTTTCTTCATATCGATGTTTATTGGTTAGTTTCAAGCAGCTCTACAGCATGTGCAATATATACACAATTCATCAATTTACAAAGATAAATTAAATTCTGCAATTATATTTTAAAAAAACAAACTTTTCTATATATCCTCTTAAATTTAACACATATTCAACCTTAACTTCCTTCAGCATTGGACAAATCTACCTAATTAAGCCAGGAATAGCCTACAACAAAAAAGAAGCCCGACCAACCGGTCGAGCTTCAATATTTTATTTTACTCTTAATTTAGAATTAAAGAACAACCTTAGTTGCTTTACCACCTTGCTTCTTAACGAAGATACCGTTTTCTGGGTTAGCAACCTTAACACCTTGTAGGTTGTAGTATTCTACTGCAGCGTTGTCAGCAGCGATTTCTTCGATTGCAGAAGCACCTGGAGTAAATTTCCACATTGACAAATACTTACCTTGTATCAATTGTGCGATATTTACTGTACCATCAGCATTAATTGAAGCACCGAAGTCTTGTGTATATGCAGTACCGAAAGTAAGATCACCTTGAGTTTCTGCAGCAACTTCACCTGTTGCAACATTAATAACCTTAAATGCACTTGCGCGAGCACCTGCAGCATCAGGAGTAGGTATTACGACATAAGTTACTCCACCTACTTCAAATGCAGTAGCACCTGTACTAGTAGCTTTACCTTGTGAGAAGTTTTCGCCCATATTTACCATAGCAGTTGCAGCTGTTCCATCTGAGTAACGTACGCCACCTAGAGAACGATTGTAAACATAGAATTCAGGAGCATTTTCTGCTTCTTCAGAGAAAGTTTTCTTTGCCCAACATACTTTGGTTTCATTAGATAGAGAAGAACCTTCATCTGCATATACCAAGTAGCTATAGTCTGTATCTTGTTCACCTTCAAAGATATTGTAAACAGCTACATAATTTTGTTGATGAATAGCAGCACCAATGTAAGCATTTTCAAAAATATTACCAGTTACGCCAAAGAAGTCAGCACGAGCAGCTACACCTGGAGAAGGAACTTCACAAGCGATGTGCAACATTGTACCATCAGCAGCAATTGCAACATAGTTAGTTGCAGATGGAGCGTTAGGGAAGTTCAAGTTAACTACGATATTACCAGCACCGTCTACAGCAATACCACGACCAATGTTCCATTGTGTAAATACACCATCACTACCAGTCACACCAATAGCATTTGCAGCTGTAAATGCATTGACATCGTATGACTTAGAAGTTTTACCGGTTGCGTCATAAAATTCAACTAGACCAGTACCCATGTTTGCAACAACAACTTCATTACCAAGAACAGCACAGTTACGTACATTAGCACCTTCTGCAGCCATATCATGAGCCCAAACTTCAGTTAATTGTGCGTTAGCCGCGCAAGCAAGCATTGCAGCAGCACCAAAAAGTAAAAATTTCTTCATAATTAATAATGTTTTTAGTTAAAATTATTAGTTTATCATTGTGATACCTTCCTAACGGAAAACACCAACACAAATTACGATGCAAATTAAATCAAAATTTCACTAACTTACAAATATTTAAACATTTTTCCTTCAAAAAACACAAAAAACTTCAATATCTACAAAAATATCCGCATTACAACCTTTATTAGCTCTCACTTCAATGCGCGTACAGCAAGTTCATAAGGCAAAAAAAATCGGGAACCTCGATTGAGATTCCCGATTCATTATTTTCATAATGCCTCTCAATTAGAACAATTTAGTCTTGCGAGGATTAATACAGATACCGAAGATCTTATCACCTTCAGTATTTGCCAAAGGAGCCTTAACTACATTACCTGCAGCATAGTCATAGTAATATAGACCTGCAACAGTACGTTCAGTATCTCCATCAGGAACAAAACCGAAGTATACGTTACCTGTTTCATCATCAATTGCAAATTGAGATACATACAATGCTTCGTAAGAAGAAGGAGTACCTGCTGTAGCAGCAACACTCATCTTGATATACTTAGAATAATCTTTTACGCCCAAACCTTCTTCAAAACCAACCAATGGATATTGAGCAAAACCTGCACCTACAGCACCAGAAGTCAAGTAGCAATACATGTGTTTGCGCTTTTCATCTAGAGCAAATGCCTTCATAGTAGCACCATCAAGAAGAATGCTTGTAGGAGCCTTATCGGTAACACCGATGTGTTCAGCTTTGAAGCGGAAAATACCTGTAGCATTGTAGTTCTTAGGCCACCAGTACACACCACCCTTATCAACTGCAATAGCAGAGTGAGCAGCACCGTAAGCAATACCACGACCATAGTAACCTAGAGTTGCATTGTTTACTACGTTGAAGCTGGCAGTATTTGATTGAAGACGTTTTTCTACCTCACCACGAGTAGTCAATGGAATTGAGCTTACGCCATTGTTACGGTCGGTATAAAGAAGATTATCTCCCATCACACAACCATGGAATGGGTCAGACAAAGCAAAACCACCCACGTTAGTAATAACCAAGTTAGCGTATGAGCCATCGGCACTCATCACATTAATTTTACCATCACCAAGCACTCCATCAGGGTCGTTTTGGTAACAGAAGTTCTTACCACAGTCAAGGATATAGATAAAATCTTCACCTTCAACCGAAGCAAACACTAAGTTTTGAGGAGTTACGCCACTTGATACACCCATATCGAAAGGCATGTTTTTAGTACCTTCAGGTAGTTTATCGGCAGGGATAATCTTGTAAGCCTTCACGTTACCACCATAAGAAGCATAATAGATAGTTGCAGCTTCTTCGGTGAAACCTACTTGTACATTGATATAAGAGTCGCTTAGACGACGATTTTCTCCTTCAATATCAAAGTAAGTTTGCACTTCAATCTTTTGAGAACCGATGTTCTTAAATTTCAAAGCACCCGGATTATCGATTGTACCATCTTCATGAGAATATCCTTCGAATTCAGGAAGTGGAGTACCATCGGCAAGAGTTGTTCCTTCAGGCATCTTCCAAATGAACTTACACTTCAAGTTATCAGGGTTAGGCAATTCCAAACCAAGCTCAATTGTTACATCATTAATAACAACTGTATCCGAGCTTTGAGCCACAACACTCATAGCAGGAGCAATGTCCATGATAAGAATAGGATAAGTGCAAGTACCCACGCCATCAATAGTTAAGGATACTTTATACTTACCTGATTGTGCATATTTGTGAGTTGGATTAGCTTCAGTAGAAGTTGTTCCATCACCGAAATCCCAAGTCACTGCACCCGACTTAGCCGATGTGTTAGTGAATTGAAGAGTAGACACATAATAGTAATCGGTAGAATACTCATTTCCATCTACACAGAATGTGAAATCCACATCTTTACCAGGGAAATCCTTATAGTCAGGCTCTTTTTCTACGCACGATACTGCGAAAACAGCCAACATTAAAATCAAAAGACTTTTTATATTTTTCATAATCTTCCCAATTTATTAACTTACAGAAACTTCTTTACCTTCAATTGTGGTCTTACCTACATTACCCTTAGTGTCGACTACACGGAATTGAGGGATGATTACATACGTACGTGAGAAGTCAACCGCATATTGACCTTCAGCTGAATCATAAATCCATGCTTCAAAAGGAATCATTTCAACTAATTCCTTCCACATAGGCATATACTCAGCACGAACACTTGTTACAGCGGCACCTACGTCGTCAGAATAACGGCAGAACACCCAGTGAGGAGCTTTATACACAGGATACACCTTTTCAGCAGCAATACCCTTAGCTACAGCTTCTTCAACTGTTGCCACCTCATATTCATATTTAACACCATTGGTTACCACTGCATAATAGTAATGGTCAACAGTTTCAACATCAGCAGCAAACCACAAGTCGCCCTTAGTAGAACCTGCTTCTTGTGAATCGGTCCAAGGAAGTGGAACCAAATTAGGATATTTAGCATTAACTGCGTCAAATTGCTCTTTAGTAAATGCATAATTTACATACACATTACGCAGACCTCCGAAATAAACGCTATCTTCAGTTAGTTCTTTCACCATGTGAGTCAAGAATTCTTCCTTAAAACTTGCAGGATAAAGGTTGTTGAATTTTTCTTCGTCCCACGCTGGAGCATTAAGCCATTTTACCGGTCCAAATGTACGAGTTACAGGGAAAGATGCAGTCAAGTGAAACTCTTGACCTTTTTCTACAGCCATACTGTGAGGATAGCTTTTCAACAAGTGAAAACCACGAACAGTATCATTCACTGCCTTATTCAAAGTGTAAGCAGGTGAAGGAATCAATTTTTGCGTTACAGCAGCATTTTCGGTACTCAAAACCATACCCCACACTTCAGAATGGTCGATAACCGCATCTTCGGCAGTCGTATAATACTTAGCCAAGAAACCTGCTTCATTGCCGGCAGGACAAACGCTACTATTCAATTCCCACGTTACAGTAGGAACAATTTCGCCTATTTCCATATTGTCGGCAAATGGGTCATTCACAGCGCAAGATGTCATCAAGAATGCTCCGGCTGCAAAAAGTCCTATTTTATTATATAGTTTCATATACTTTATTCTACTAAATTATTAATCATTTCACAATTATTGGACAAAACCTTCAGGAAGTTCAGATCCGGCAGTCAATGAAGTAACTACGCCAGGTTCTTGAGCCCAAATCAAAGGTTTTTGCAACCACTTATAGTTATTGAATGCACCAAGACGTTCCAATTCGCTACGGTTGTACTTACCTTCTGTATCAGGGTCTTGAGGCACACGTTGAACCCAAAGATTTTCTTTTTCTGTATCGGTCAAACCATCAATCCAATAAGCAGCATACAAGTTATAAGGACGACGCAATGCTGTATACACGATTTCATTCTTAGCACCTATACCATAGTTATTACGCTTATTTGAGTAGTGATAACGACGCATATCGGTCCATTGCTCTGGTTGCATATACATTGCGATATATTTTTGTGTCATCAACGCTTCAAGGTCGAATGAATTTGGTTCAAAGAACCAACGTTCGTTACCGCGTTCAGTTACAGGACGTACACGTACAACCTTCTTTCCACGACGGTCCAATGTATAGAACTCTTCATTATTCATAAACGCATTTACTTGAGCATCCCATTTATCTTTTGCTGTTACGTCACTAGTAGCAGTCATAACGCCAACACCAGTTGTTGTAGCAGCACCCGGATAAACTTCAGCGCCTTCACCATGATAAGCTTGAAAGAAATCCAAGTGGCGTTGAATATTGTATTGTGTAGCTTCTTTAACCAACGCACATGCACCTACCTTATCTCCCTTCCAATATGTTGCCTCAGCCTTGATGAAATAAAGTTCTTCCATAGTGAAGATAGGGTTATAACAGTCGTTGTTACCAGCATATGCACCCATGTACAAGTTAGGGAAATAGTCGGTCTTATTAAGAGTTGTACCCACACCGATATTATTTTCCAAGTAACGTACCTTCACATCCTTATCTGTTTCAGGACCACTACGAGGAATCATCAACAATGGAAGACGTGGGTCATTAGCATAACTTTCAAAGCTATTTGAGCTGTTGGCAGCGAACTTACCTTCATTAGCAGTTCCCACATTGTTAAGACCTAGGCAGTTAACAACGAAGAATTTAGATGGCACTGCACCATCAAGAAGGTTCTTACGAGATTCCCAAGAGTTGATGATAGGTTGTGAAGCACTCCACACACAGTTTTGTTCATTTGTACCACCATCAAATTTGTAACTAGGCTCGTTACCAAACCATGCTCCGTAAAGAAGGTCACCCTTACGCCATTGCTTGATAGCAGCATCGGCAGCTTCGATGATTTCTTGACATTTAGCAGCTGAAGTATCAATATTAGGAATGTTACGCAATAGAAGACGAGCCTTAATTGCATATACTAGACCTTTCCATTTTTCCAAGTCACCTGCATATAGGCGATCTTGTTTTGCATCAATCACAAGATTGGTAGGACATTCTGTAATCTCCTTATTTTCGTAAGCAGCAAGCAAACTTTCTATTTCTTGGAACATCCAATCATAAACAGTAGCTTCGGTGTCATAAGTAGGAGAGTTTGACTTATAAGCATTAGTCAAAGGCATGTCACCAAACATATCTACAGCCAATTGAGTAGACAACAGACGCACTGTACGTCCAATCAAAGTGTAGTTAGGAGATTGTGCCACTTCGGCATTACCGATAAGGGTATTAACATTAGTACCTATATCATAGAAGTGACGACGCCATTGTGGGTGACGGTTCATTGTTAAAAATTCCCATTCACTCTTATAAGAATAAGAACCTACAGCACTCTTACCTGTTGTAGTAAGACATTGTGACAAGTAGATATAATATTCAGCATGGTCGTATGTAGCTTGTTGAGCATAAAACACAACAACAGGCAGACCGGTGTCAACGGTTATAGCGTGCGACTTGTCAGGATTGACATTATCATCAAGCATATCAGTACAGCTTGCAGCACCCAAACCGATTATTAATGTTGATAAAATATATTTTAGCTTATTCATAATTTTAAATCATTTTAGAATGTTGCTTTTACTGATAGATTGAAGCTACGAGTGTTAGGCACTCCATAACGGTCGAAACCACCTGTACCTGAACCATTAGAACTTCCACTTTCTTGTACTTGAGGATCTGAACCAGAGTACTTAGTCAACAAGAACAAGTTACGACCTGTCAAAGAAACGTTCAAGCCCTTAACAGGACAATTCTTTGAAAGAAGCTTCTTAAGGTCATACCCTACTGTTACATAGCTCAAACGAATGTATGAACCATCTTCAAGAAAGTTAGAAGAAACTGTATACAAATATTTGTTGATGTTAGTTTGGTCTAGGATGATAGCAGTCTTATTTGGTTCATAGATTGTGTTACCATTAGCATCTACACCTGTTGCAACCACACCATTCCATACAACTTCACGGTTACGATACTTATCATATAGGTGATGTTGACCATTAGAAATCAAGCTTGAACCTGTAATATTAACAACGTCACCACCGCAACGTCCGTCAAACAAGAATCCAACTGTCAAATCTTTCCAACGGAAATTAGAACCAACACCTAACATGAAGTCAGGCTCACGATTACCTATATAAAGTTGCTTAGATGTATCAATCAAAGGATAACCATTTACATCACATACAACATTACCATTAGGGTCACGCACATAGTCCTTACCTGTGATACCTGTAGAAGAACCGCCTAAGAATGAAGTAGGATAGATACCACCATAGTTTGTACCATCAATTTGTTGAATTTGGTCAGGCAATGATTTAACTTTACCTCTATTTAGAGAGAAGTTAGCTGTTGCAGTCCATTCAAAATCCTTAGTCTTAAAGATGTCTTGTGCTAGAGTTGCTTCGATACCATAGTTTTCTACAGAACCTTCGTTACGAGTTTGTAGAATCATACCTGCTGCCGGTGATACACGCACTGTAACAATTTGGTTGTCAACTGTAGTTGAGTAGTAAGCCAAATCCAAACGAGTACGGCTCTTGAAGAAGCGCAAATCGGCACCAATTTCCCAAGAAGAACACATTTCAGGTTCAAGGTTCAAAGCTTTACCGATTGTAGGGTCATTACCCCATCCACCATCAGGGAATGTAGACCAGTTCTTGAATGTATCATCAAATTTGTTAGCAGGACCACTCTTACCTACCTTAGCCCAGTTACCACGAATCTTACCATAAGAGAACCAGTCATTAGCTAGGTTAAACAATTCAGAGAACATGAAACCTCCGGTGATTGATGGATAGAAGTAAGTACAATCTCTTTGTCTCAATGTAGAAGAACCATCAAGACGACCTGTTACCGACATTTGAGCTATACCGCGATAGTCAAAGCGCAATTCACCAAAGTAACCATATTTATTCCAAGAAGAGTGATTCAAATACAAATAATAGTCATTTGAAGCAGAGTTAGTGAACAAAAAAGGATCCACATTTTGGAAACTGTAGAATTCACCACCAAGCACAAACTTTTGGCCTGCAAGTTGAGCACCTAATGACTTTACTGAAGTCCAGTCTACACCGGCAAGAACATTGATATTCAAGTCCTTAAACAACTCACGTTGATAAGTTGCAAGGAATTGAGCATTGAAGCGTTCGCCACGAGATGGTTGGAATGTGTAAGAACCATATTTATAACCATAGTCGGCCAAACCGCTACCGTTAGGATCTCTAAAGTCGGTTTCACGTACACGAGGCACTGTGTAAGCGTCATACATAGAGTAGCCCTTATCATAACCAATTTTACCTGTAAGTACCAAGTCTTTTATTGGTTCGTAAGACACTTGACCATTCAACAAGATACGAGTACTTGTTGTCTCACTCTTATCATTGTAACGACCAAAGTAAGGAGATATACCAGCAGTCATTCTATCTACGTCAGAAAGAACTTCCCAATTATCGTAACGGCAAGCCCAGTTAGGATAACCATCTAGAGTTTCATAATCAGACATATTACGTGTAATAGCCCAACCATATACCGATGACATTGAGTTACCGAAACCGCGAGCCTTACTTTCTTTGAAGCTTGAAGATAGCTGGATTTTCACCTTTTCTGATGGGTTGAATTGAGCCTTCAAGAACACGTTAAATTGATTCTTATAGTCTTCAGGAACCACACCTTCGTTTTGAGTATAAGAAACAGAAGCATAAGCATTTGAATTTTCAGTACCACCTGTCATTGAAAGGTCATACTTTTGCAAAATACCTGTTCTCAAGAAATCACCGACATTATCGTAGGTTT
>JAEIGA010012465.1_pt1 | contig 12902 bp, 10 predicted proteins | sample 9270691 | NCBI WGS metagenome assembly JAEIGA01 (sample SAMN17057246, study PRJNA624740) | gut metagenome | biome: biome; isolation source: fecal sample | host: Bos grunniens | place: China: Xizang | collected 2019 | reverse complement strand
TACACAAAATAAAATTAAAATGAAAATTAAAGCAAATTACGCAAACGCCCCTACATGGAAAGAATTGACTATCAAGTCAAGCCTTCCAGCAGAACTGCAGTGTCTTGACGAGATTGCTCACAACCTGTGGTGGTCATGGAACTATGAGGCACGTGACCTTTGGCGTTCATTAGACCGTGAGTTGTTTGAGAAGTGTGGTGAGAACCCAGTGCTTCTTCTTGAGAAACTCCCTTACGAGTGTAAGGAAGCAGCAGCAAACAACAAGGAGTTCATGAAGAAGGTAAAGAACGTTTACAAGCTCTTTACTGACTATATGAATGTTCCAGCAGACACAACACGTCCTTCTGTTGCATATTTCTGTATGGAGTACGGCATCAGCCAGGTTCTGAAGATTTACTCAGGTGGTCTTGGCATGCTTGCTGGCGACTACGTTAAGGAGGCATCAGACTCAAATGTAGACATGTGTGCTGTAGGTTTCCTCTATCGTTACGGCTACTTCAAGCAGTCAATCTCAATGGAGGGTGACCAGATTGCTAACTACGACGCACAGAACTTCAACTCACTGCCAGTAGTTCGCACACTCGACCCAGCTACAGGTGAGCCACTCGTAGTTGACGTACCTTACATGAACTATATGGTTCATGCTTCAGTATGGACAGCTAACGTAGGTCGTGTTAAGCTCTATCTGCTTGATACAGACAACGATATGAACTCAGAGTTCGACCGTCCTATCACACACGCACTTTATGGTGGCGACTGGGAGAACCGTCTGAAGCAGGAGATTCTGCTCGGTATCGGCGGTATGCTGACACTCAAGAAGCTCGGCATCAAGAAGGATGTATATCACTGTAACGAGGGTCACGCAGCACTCTGCAACCTCCAGCGTCTCATTGACTATATCAAGGAAGGTCTGACATTCAACCAGGCTCTTGAGCTTGTACGTGCTTCAGGTCTCTACACATGTCACACACCAGTACCAGCTGGCCACGACTATTTCGACAAGGAGCTCTTCGGCAAGTATATGAGCGGCTACCCACAGCTGCTTGGCATCTCATGGGATGAGTTCATCGGCATGGGTCGTACAAACCCTAACGACATGAACGAGAAGTTCTCAATGTCAACATTCGCTCTCAACACATGTCAGGAGTCAAACGGTGTATCACGTCTCCACGGCTGGGTATCACAGAAGATGTTTGCTCCTATCTGGGCAGGCTACTGGCCAGAGGAGAACCATGTAGGATACGTTACAAACGGTGTTCACTTCCCAACATGGTGTGCTACAGAGATGCGTGCTATCTACGCTAAGTATCTCGATAAGAAGTACTTCACAGACCAGTCAAACGAGTCACTCTGGCACGGCATCTACAGCTGTCCAGACGCAGAGCTCTGGCAGACACGTCTCACACTGAAGAACAAGCTTGCTGAGTATATCAAGATTAAGTTCAAGGATGTATGGCTCCGCAACCAGGGCGACCCAGCACGTGTGGTAGAGCTTCTTCAGAAGATCAACCCTAACGGTTTGACCATCGGTTTCTGCCGTCGTTTCGCTACATACAAGCGTGCACACCTTCTCTTCACAGACCTTGAGCGTCTCAATAAGATTGTAAACAACCCAGAGTATCCTGTAACATTCCTCTTCGCAGGTAAGGCTCACCCAGCTGACGGTGGTGGCCAGGGACTTATCAAGAAGATTTACGAGATAAGCCAGCGTCCTGAGTTCCTCGGCAAGATTATCTTCCTCGAGGACTACGACCAGCAGCTTGCACGTCGTCTTGTATCAGGTGTTGATATCTGGATGAACACTCCTACTCGTCCTCTTGAGGCATCAGGCACATCAGGTGAGAAGGCTGAGATGAACGGTGTTGTAAACCTCTCTGTTCTTGACGGATGGTGGGTTGAGGGCTACCGTGAGGGTGCAGGATGGGCACTTCCAGAGAAGCGCACATACCAGAACCAGGGCTATCAGGATCAGCTCGACGCAGCTACAATCTACAACATGCTCGAGAACGAGATTATCCCACTCTACTACAACAAGAACGCAGAGGGCTACTCAGAGGGCTGGATGCAGGTTATCAAGAACTCTATCGCTACAATCGCTCCTCACTATACAATGAAGCGCCAGCTTGACGACTACTACAACAAGTTCTACATCAAGGAGGCACAGCGTTTCGCTCTTCTCTCAGCTGACGACAACAAGAAGGCTAAGGAGATTGCTTCATGGAAGGAGACTGTTGCTGAGCGTTGGGATGCAATACACGTTGTAGAGCGTTCATCTAACATCAACAATGGCCTTTCTACAGGCGAGGAGATGGATATCCGCTTCGTAATCGACGAGCAGGGTCTCAACGATGCAGTAGGTCTTGAGCTTGTTATTCTGAAGAACGATATGTCTGATACAGACCGCGAAATCAAGCGTGTTATCCCATTCGAGGTAGTGAAGGTTGAGGGCAACCTCTACACATTCCAGGCTAAGTATACACCATCTACAGCAGGTTCTTACAAGACAGCTGTACGTATGTATCCTAAGAATGCTGACCTCCCACACCGTCAGGACTTCGCTTACGTTAAGTGGCTTAGCTAATACATAGACATTTGTCATACATAAAAAAGAGTCAGGAGCGTATATATCGCCTCTGACTCTTTTTTTGTCATTGTGTGAAGTCTGTCAATAATATTTTTTGGGGCCAATATGCTATTTTATCTTGGTAAGTTTGAAATCTGCAGCAGAGAAGCATGTTCCGTTCCATACATCAGAACTGATACATCTGTTACCTACTCCATAGCGTACTATACTATCATTGACAACAATATTATCAATAACGACCTCAGACCATCCATATCCGCAACTGTCATTTTGAGCGATAATTTTGCATAATCGCTGTTTTTCCATATCATCGGCTGTTGCATATAAATTTTGTTTTGCGTCATACCATATCTGTCCTCCACGCTTTCCGCAGACAGGTATAGCTGCCTCATATCTGTTGCCACCAGTTTCAACATATATTCCCGCACCATTTCCGTCTGTGCGTCCTGTAGCCTCAAGCCGATATGTGCCTGGGGCAACATGTATAAGACGTTCAACCTGATAGTTCATCTCCGGATGTAGAGATTTTGAATATATATATTTTCTGGAGTTTTTTCCGCTCCAGTGCTCACCATTCTTCACATACCAGTCCTGTTTGTTTTCATCACATATAATATTCCATCCTGTATCAGCAAGCCATTTTTTTTGTTTTTCTATCATGTTTTGCTTGTATTCAACACGTTCTGCATCATTATACTTACTATGTGCATCATTAACCAAAGCAATTATCACGAAAAGCGAACATGCATTCAGCAGGATGGCGAAAAACATCCCGACACCATACAAAGTAATAGACATGCTCTTACTCTTATTGCTGAGCAACCCCTTGGTAATCAACATTACAAGCACAAACACAAGCACACTTGACACGACAACTATCCCTAACATAACCCAAAATATCGGATTGTTGTAGAGTGATTCAAATATTACTAACACACCCTCCGGGATGTTCCAATGAGAACCACTGGTATTAATGCTCAGGAACATGCACAAAGCCGTAATCACTGCCCCAATCAGTAATAACGAAGCCGAACCCGCAATGACAGCAAACATAAATATTATAAGGCACTTTAGTAATACCGCGACGATATTAAACACTACGTTTATTCCTGCAGCACCTCTATTTTCGCTTGTCTGTTGTTCTGTTTCTTCCCTTTTGCTTCCACTATTCTGCAACACTTCGTCAGAGATATTGCTGATATTTACCTCCTTGCCATGCATCTTGAGTTTCTCTTCCGTAGTGACAGCCGGCGGAACAATAATCCATAAAACCAGATAGACAATGAAGCCGATAGCATAGGTGAATGTCAGCAAGATCGCTGCCAAGCGGAGCCACACAACATCAATGCCGAGAAAATACGACATGCCCGAAAGCACACCACCCGCAATAGAGTTTTCCGTGTCGCGGTAAAGATGACGTTTGCCAAGCGAATGCAGATATTCGTGCATATGACTGTATCCCTTTGTTTCACCGTCATGCCTTGTCTCTGAATCCATATCCTCGTCAACCTCTTCCGGACTACCTACACGCTTTATTATCTCCTGCACATTCTCAATAGTTACAACATTTGTACCACTTCGCTTCATTTCTGCAAGCAGTTCGCTGATACGACACTCTATGTCATTGGCTATTTCATCCCCATCTTCTTTTTTGTTGAAATATCGTTTGATATTTTCGATATAGTTATTAAGCAACTGATACGCATCTTCATCAATTGAATAAAGTATGCCGTGAAAATTTATGGTTATATTGCGTTTCATATTACATTGTATTTTATAATTTTATTGCCTCATTCAATTATTTACTATCATCAACGGCATTTCAGCCAGTTTACACACCGTTGCAGCCAATCCACGCCATTCACGATCTAATTCTTCAAGCACTCCGTGTCCTTCTTCCGACAATATGTAATACTTACGTGGCGGACCTTGTGTTGACTCTATCCAACGATAACTCACCATACCGTCTTTCTTCAAACGAGTAAGCAACGGATAAAGTGTACCTTCCACAACAATAAGGTTTGCCTTTTTCAACTGCTCTATAATGTCCGAAGCGTAAAATTCACCTTTCGACAACAATAATAAAACGCAGTATTCAAGCATACCCTTGCGCATTTGCGATTTTACATTATCTACATTCATGTTCCAAAACTTTTGTTGTTATCAAACGCAAAATTACGTACAATTATAGTATTATGCAATACATAGTACTTGAATTATATTCGGTTTTAATCTTTATTAACTCAATTGTCGCGTCAATAAATGTTTTCACATTATTAAATAATATTTGTCGCATGTAATTATGTATTATTATCTGAAACAGCCGACACTAAAGATAACGCTACAGCAATGAAAACTCAAAGCACATCACACACCATCTACAGCAGGTTCTTACAAGACAGCTGTACGTATGTATCCTAAGAATGCTAACCTCCCACACCGTCAGGACTTCGCTTACGTTAAGTGGCTTAGCTAAACACGTTAGCTCATAAAATAAAATTGAAAAGAGTCGCGAAATTTCTCACGACTCTTTCATTTTTATATACTTACTATTCCCTAAAGCATAATTACGATGGCATCAGTAACAAACGAAATATAACAAACAAAAATAATCTGATGTTATAATAAAAGACATCATAAAGCAATCTGACAGTCTTTATAATTTCGTTTTATTGTATTGTAGTGTATAGCTATCAGGATATTCTGCAAGACCCTGTTCAATGTACTTTCTGGCTTTCTCTTTAATGCCTTTCCTTAAATAGAATTTTGTTATTAGTTCAAAACATTCCTGCCTTCCCCACGAAGGAAAGTCTGGATTATTGACGCTTTGAGTCGGGAGTGACAGGGCTTTCAGAAGGTTTTGCTCTACTTTACCTCCTCCGCCATAAACCTCTGGCGTATAATAATCATTATTAGCCAATACATAGTATGCTCGCAGATTATTCTCATCTAATTTCAAAGCCTTATCTATATATTTAGCGGCATGCTCTGATGCATGAATAATTTCAGGAAAACTGAGGAATTGACAGGAGAAGCTATAAAGCATTGATAATAATGCGTAATCCTCAGAGTTCTTCGTTTCTATAGATTCCAATGTCTTTATCCCCTTGTTTAACTCTTCATTAGCACTTTTGCTATCGCTGGACTTTAACTGTATGATGCTATTATAGTAATACGCATATCCCTGCCAATATAAAAACATGCTGTTCTTACTATTGCCATAAGAAATAGCCATTTCATCAAGCAACGCCACCAGCTCTGAGTTGTTCTGAGCAACAAAAGAATTTGTAAATGCTGTCATTATCCTATCCTGAATGTTTCGACTTGGCTGTTTATCTGGGTCATTTGATACAAAAAACATATCTGTTAAAGAGGATGACAAAACAGGACATGACAGAATAAAAGACAATATTAATATTATTAAGGTTCTCATATTTTATAATATCATTAGTTTAATGTACAATTAATTTGAACTGATTTATTGTAAGTTATCACTCAAACAACTCATCTTTTGCATACCCTCTAATAGACTTTTTATACTCTATAAGGAAGAATATAAAATGAACAAACAACCCGATACCCCAGCTTATTGCAGTGATTATTATCGAACTCAATCCCTCTGTATGCCATCCAATATGCCATGCAAGACAACTTACACTTATGCACAGCATGTAAGTTACAGCATGAAATCTGAATCCGATGTCATGAATGCCATTATACTCTGAATCTTTCTTCCCGAAGTGCCATCCGCAAAGGAACATGCAACAGAAATATGCCGCAGAGCATAGTAACGTCAGAATCCAGCTATTCATTCCTATACATAAGCTAAGAATATACCTAAATAAAACTGTAGCAACTAAAGCACTAACGGTAAACTGTCCTAATACTAATGAAAAAACTCTCATAACTTATTTATTTAATAGATTATTAATAGATTCCTTTGTAAATATCAGTATGTTTCGTTCGACGAAACGCTGGAAAAGTTCGTTGCCAATATCTGTAAGATAATAATATTTCCTGTCGGGTCCCTTGCTAACACGTTTGCTGTCAAACGAAACAATCTCCAAATGCTGAAACTTCCGCAGATTTCGATAAAGGCTCTGCTCCTCGCATGACATGGAACCGTCTGACATCGTTTCGACAAATTCCTTTATCTCCTCCACACATTTGCTACCCTCTTTAAGCGCAAGAAATACCCAAAAGGTAAGCTGTCCTTTTTTATATGTTTCCTCCCACGCACTAAGTAGCTCATTTATTATTGCTGCTTTTTCCATAATCGAAGTATTATTTCTTACATTAAACAACTTGTATAATACAAAGGTAATAATATTATTTTAAACCACCAAAAGTTTCTTGTATATTTTTAAACAAATATAAAATATTTCTTTTAAACTTAAGATATAGCGAGAAAAATAGCAAGAAAAATATCAGAAAACAAACATTCATAGCAGAAGACAATTCATGATATATTCTGCATGAGTTTTCTATGAATTTTGCTTAAGAAACACCTTAAAATCATCAAACAGGGAGTACAGAAATCAGAAAATTGATGTTTTCAATATGTAAATATACCATTTAGTTGAGGAATTTGCTTCAATTCTCAACATAAACGGTAGCATTATGCAGTACCAAACGCAGCTTCTTGTGTTGTCATTCGTAGCCTTTGGTAATACAAAACACTGTTTTTCGCAACGGAACATTTAACACAAAGCACATACAATCCATATAAACAACTGGCTTACAAACAATTACCAAAAACCTGAATTCTTTGCCATATTTCTGCGAGACATAACCTACAAAATTCTACAGGCGATTCTCATGCAGGTGAAATATGTAAAGTTTTCTTAAATCGGATGATTAGTTATCTGGGCTGGTATGAAGAATGAATCATGCGAATTAGTGGTTGTTTTGTTATATATAGTTAAAATATATCAGAATACAGACACACATCCGAAGGCGGCGCTTGCAATATTGGGCAGTTTTTCTTATCTTTGTAGAATATTAGCAAACGAAAAAAACTGATAATATGGAATACTACGTTACACGTTTCACTATAGAGGTAGAGGAAGAGCTTATGCAGGCTTGTCGTGAACTGTTGGCTGATGCCATCAGCGAGGCTGGTTATGAGTCGTTTGAGGACACTCCGACAGGTATCAATGCCTATGTGCAGACACAGCTCTATAACCCTGAACTGACGAAGGAGATAGCTGAGGACTTCGTAATAGAATCGGCTAAAATTACCTTCGAATCTGAGGAGATAGAACCTGAAAACTGGAATGCAGAGTACGAAAAGGAAGTGTTCGACCCTATCCGCGTCAATGCTTCATGCACCATATACGATGCCATCAGCCCTGATGCCGAGGAACTGGCAAAGGAGGCACCACTCACCATCGCTATAGACCAGCACATGGCTTTCGGTAACGGAGCTCACGAAACAACAAAGATGATTGTAACAGAACTCCTTTCGCTCGATCTGAAGGAGAAGCGTGTACTGGACTGCGGATGCGGTACTGGCATTCTCTCGCTTGTGGCTAAGCGTTGCGGTGCAGAACACGTAACTGCCTATGACATAGACGAATGGAGTGTGGAGAACACCAAGCATAATGCCGAGATAAATAACATCGAACTGGTTGATGTCTTATTGGGCGATGTCAGTGTGCTGAGCCATGTAGACGGTGTGTTTGATGTAATCGTGGCAAACATCAACCGCAATATCCTTCTCGATGATATGCCTACTATCGTAGAAACTCTTTCGCCTGACGGATGTCTTATTCTCAGCGGATTCTACGAAGAAGATGCTGCACTGCTCGTGGAGAAAGCCGAGACATTAGGTCTCAGAGAATCTCACAGAACGGTTGACAACAACTGGACAATGCTGGCATTCAAGAGAGGATAAAAAGGGGCGATTGTTCTGAAAAACATATATGACACGGCTGAAACATATCTGCTTCGTGCTAACCCTTCTTTCCATTGGCATCAGCAAGGCTAATGCACAGGAGGTGTATGCTGAAATAAACGGAACGGCGAGTACTGGAAAGTACGCGCCGCTCTGGCTTTCTGCCAATAAGCAGGGATTGCTGTCTGTGCGCCCCAACTCAGCATATCAGCGCATGGGCATACACGATAATCTGACTCTATCAGCTGACACTGCAAGCCCATGGAAACTGAGTTATGCGGCAGATGTCACCCTTGCACAGAATGCAGAACACACATTCATGATTCATCAGCTCTATGGCGAAATAGAATACAAGAAACTGAAGCTACTCATTGGGCAGAAGGAGAACGAGATTGATATGCGCAACAACCGCCTCACATCGGGCGGACTGTCACAGGGTATCAATGCTCACCCCATACCGAAGGTGATGCTTGATGTGAGCTATTTCAGTGTGCCATACACCAAAGGCTGGTGGAAGATGCGTGGAAGAGTGGGCTTCGGAAAGACTACTGACGGTGATTGGCAACAGCGCTGGGTAACCAAGCAGTCTCGCCAACGATACACCTCAAACACGCTCTATCATGAGAAAGCCATATACTGGAAGTTTGGCAGGGAAGACAAGTTCCCGCTTACGTTTGAGCCGGGTCTGCAGATGATGACTCAGTTTGGCGGTACAAGCTATAATGCCACAGGAAGAAATCATGAAGACGGAGCACCTATCATACATCCCGAGGACTTCAATGCTTTCTGGCATGCTTTCTGGCCTATGGGCAGTGAGGATGTCACCGACGGAATGCATCCTAATGCAGCAGGAAATACTGTAGGCTCATACAATATTGCACTGACATGGACCGATGAGAACTGGCGGGCAAGAGCATACTTCGAACGTTGTTTTGAAGACCAGTCTATGCTCACCGTGCAGTATGGCATATTCGACCATCTGTTGGGCTTAGACCTCAAACTGCCTGATAATCCTTATGTTAGCAACATAGTCGTAGAGCACATGTCAACTAAAGACCAGGCAGGACCGGTATATCATGATTCTACAGTAAACATACCTGAGTCGTACACCGGCATAGACAATTACTACAACCACCATCTGTTTACTGGATGGCAGCACTGGGGCATGGCAATAGGTCATCCGCTGATCACTTCGCCACTATACAACGACGACAACATAATTACCTTCCGCAACAACCGCATACGTGCCTTGCATATCGGTGTGGACGGACAGCCGTCAGAGCGTTTGACATGGAGAGCATTGGCTACATTCACACGCAACTGGGGAACATACGCCAAGCCGTTTGACGACATCATTAGTCAGAATCATTTCATGGCTGAAGCAACATACATCCCGAAATTCATGAACGGATGCACTGCAACACTCGCCTTGGCACTGGATAATGGCAAACTCATTGGTAACAGTTTCGGAGCTCAGCTCACCATTCGCAAGACGATTAGTTTAGACAAAAAGTAGTGGATTGTGAGAAGATAATCTCTGATGCTCAACAGGGTTTTTATGCTGCCCTCCTACTCCATCACCTCCCGAATATCCTGACCTTAGTAATCTTTTTATGCAAAAAACACTTCTCTGTATATGTTTCATGGCATCTTTGCTACTTCCTTGCTACGCAGCGGCAATGGCAAGGGAGAACACCGAATACACGCCAACTGACAGCATTGCTATATGCTCTATGCTTGCAGAGGCTAAGAAGCAGCCAGCAGAGACTAACTGGATGATGTATTTTGCAAGCAGCTTTCTCGATAAGCCATACAAATCGCACACGCTCGATCAGAACAGCGTAGAGAAACTTGTGGTAAACACACGCGAAGTTGACTGCACCACTTTTATAGAGCAGATATGTGCGCTCTCGCACTGCATGCTACGCAACGAAACAGATTTCTCTGCTTTCTGCAAGCATCTTCGCAATATGAGATATGCTGACGGCGTAATAGACTACTGCAAGAGGAACCATTACTTCACGCTGTGGATAAAGAACAACTGCAATAACGGCTACATAACACCTGTTATGCTGCCGTCTGAAAAAGGGTTCAGAGCACAGAAGACACTGAACATCAATTATATGTCAACTCACACCGGGTCGTATGCCATGCTGCGGAATAACAGCCAGCGCATCGCACGCATCAAAGAGATGGAAGGCTCGCTCTCGGGAAGTGTGGTGACCTATATACCAAAACATTCGCTGCACAACCATTCACTGTTGAAGGAGTATATCTCTGATGGCGATATTATTGTCATTCTGACTTCTATCAAAGGACTTGACACCTCGCACATCGGACTGGCTTGCTGGAGAGACGGCAAGCTCTATATGCTTCATGCCTCGTCAAGACATAAACGGGTGTTAGTAGAACCAGCCACATTGCATACATATATGATGAACCAGCCAAAACAAATTGGCATCATGGTGGTGAGAGGAGGTATTATGGTCAATGGTTATCGTTGACGTTAACAGAACAATCCACTCGTCAACTTGTCTACTCGTTTTTTCGCAAGCTCAAGGAAACTCCTCGTCAACTAATCAATCAACTCGTCTACTTGTCTACTTGTCAACTTGTCTACTAAACAATCAACTTAACTCCTGTATATCCCGTTTCACATTAGAACGTATCTTTGTGAGGAATGCCTTCATGCCTTCAGCATCTTTCTGCTCGATAATTTCCATAAGTGTCTTGAGTTCTGTACGTATCTTCGCCACATTATCGTAGGTGTACGGATTAAACAAAATCTCCTGCAGCAGGAAATCATCTTCGTTTAGCACACCCTTGGCTATGCGCATATGGCGCTTGAATGTTGTGCCTGGCGCATCCTGATGTTCCATCACAGCAGCAAACGTGAAGGTAGAGACGAAAGGAATAGACAGCGAGTATGCCACGGTGCGGTCATGCTCCTCGAAGGTATACTCGTAGATGTTCAGTCCCATGCTGCGGTATAGCTCACGGAAGAAGCAGCGGCCCATATAGTCGCCCTCACTGATTATTATGGCATTCTCCTCCTGTAACTGGTTGAGATTGGCAAATGTCGGTCCGAACATAGGGTGTGATGAGACATAGCGGAAACCTGTGCCTTCGTAGTATGCCTTCAGCCCTGTCTTCACCGAGCTGATGTCTGAAAGCAGGCAGCTCTTAGGCAGATAAGGTATAACCTCATCGAAGGCTGAGATGGTATACTTCACGGTAACAGCATTTATGACCAGTTCGGGCTGAAACTCCCTTATTTCGTCGAGCTGTGTAAATCGCTGGCAGTTATATGTGAAACGCAGTCGCAGAGGGTCGTGCTCATACACTGCTACTTCATGGCTGAAACTTAGCAGGTCAATAAAGAACGAACCCATTTTGCCTGCACCTAATACTAGAATTTTCATATGTATATATATTTAGTTGACGAGTTGACGAGGAGTTTCCTTGAGCTTGCGAAAAAACAAGTAGACGAGTTAATTGTTCTGTTGACGACAACGACAACGTTAAAAACGAGATTAACGATATTGACGTTATTAACGCCAAGTCCATTAACCCATAACCATTAATCAACTATTCACTATCTCTATCTGCTGGCGAACAGACTCTTCGTGTATATGCTCGTATATTTTCTTTACGAAGTCAGCACTCATGCCGCAAAGCGAACCTTGTGCTCCTCGTTTGTCAAGAATCTCGTTATAGCGTCCTGTCTGAAGCACAGTCATATTATGCTCTTTCTTGTAGTGTCCTATCTTGCGGCATACGCGCATACGGTTAGAGAGAAGTTCCATGAGCTGATTGTCAAGAGCATCAATCTCCTTGCGCAGTTCGGTTATTCCGTCGTGTGTGTTCATTTCGTCACGAATCTGTAGTATTGAGAGAATATAGTCGAGCACATCTGGTGTTACCTGTTGCTTTGCATCTGACCATGCCTTATCTGGTTCGCAGTGGCTCTCAACCATCAGTCCGTCGAAGCCGAGGTCCATAGCCTGCTGGCATAGCGGAGCAATGAGTTCACGTTTACCGCCCATATGTGAAGGGTCGCAGATGATAGGCAGTTCACGGTTTCTTCGGCGCAGCTCAATGGCAATCTGCCACATAGGCGAGTTGCGGTAGATGGTCTTATCGTATGATGAGAAACCACGGTGAATAGCACCCAGCCTTTTCACTCCTGCACCGTTAAGACGCTCCAATGCACCAATCCACAGCTCGAGGTCTGGATTGACAGGATTCTTCACGAAGACTGGTATGTCGAGCCCCTTCATTGAGTCGGCAAGTGCCTGCATAGCAAACGGATTGGCTGATGTACGTGCTCCCACCCAGAGTATGTCCATACCGTATTTCATTGCCAGCTCTACGTGTTCTGGTGTTGCCACCTCTGTGCCTATCTTCATGTGAGTGTCTTGC
>JAEIGA010012464.1_pt1 | contig 12902 bp, 8 predicted proteins | sample 9270691 | NCBI WGS metagenome assembly JAEIGA01 (sample SAMN17057246, study PRJNA624740) | gut metagenome | biome: biome; isolation source: fecal sample | host: Bos grunniens | place: China: Xizang | collected 2019 | reverse complement strand
TTATTATATCAAAAGAATCAAGTATTTTACCATCAATCAAGTTCGTTTCTTTTCTGTAATCCACATCGGGATTTATTGATTCTAATATTTGAATTAATTCATCCATTTTTATGTCCTCCGATTATTTTTCTTGGCTATACATTTTTTTTAACGCAAGCCTGTCGATTTTGCCGTTTGGTGTTAGAGGAAGTGTTTCTAACTTTATTATTTTACTCGGAATCATGTATCTGGGCAAGCTGTATTTTAAATAAGATGAAAGCTCCTTCTCCTCTCCGGCACCTATATAGTAAAGAATTATTTTGCTTTTTTCTTTGTCAAAAATGCAACAGGAACACTCAACAGACTCATGTTTGTTTGCAATCATTTCGATTTCGCCTAATTCTATTCTGTGTCCCATGTGTTTAATTTGGTAATCCTTCCTGGAAATAAACATAAGATCGCCTGCGGAATTGTACTTTCCCAAATCACCTGTGCGATATATTATCTCCGGATAAAGATTATTAAGGGGATTTTGCACAAAAGCCGTACTTGTCCTTTCAAAGTCATTATAATAGCCTAATGTTACAGCAGTACCGCGTATGCATATTTCACCCGGTTCACCGGGAGCAGCCTCTTTATTGTCATCCGTTAATAAAAGAATTTGCGTGTTTTTAAAAGGTTTTCCTATAGGAATGGACTCGTCTTCTTGAAATTCCCTTGTTGCCTCGTAATAACAAGACATTCCCGTGGCCTCAGTCGGTCCGTATAAATTTATAAATCGGCAATCAGGCAGAGTTTTGCGCCATGTGTTAAATTGCTTTATAGGAAAAACTTCGCTGCCGAAAGCAATTGTATGAAGCGATTGCGGAATAACACTCTTAAAAGTATTAAATCCGGAAATCATCGTAAGAGCCGGTACAACCCAGCAAATCGCATTGATTTTGTGCTCGTTCAAATATTCCACTAATTTAACAGGGAACATAAAAAGCTGTTTTGGTATAAGATACGTTGTTGCGCCGTATTTTAAAGTTGAATATATTTCTTTAAGACAAGCATCTACGTAAAGGGGAGCTTGGTTTCCGAAAATAAAGTCTTCTGTTACATTTAACACGTCGGTCAAGTTCTCCACGTAATCTATTACGGAACGGTGGCAGGCAGCAACACCTTTTGGCACACCTGTAGAACCGGAAGTAAACACAATATAAATAGGATCGGTATCTATTGCCTTATCTCGTATTTTTGAAAGAGCAGACGGATTGTGTGGGTATTCAGAAATTACAGTATATTCTTCTATATCAAAACATCCGTTTGATTCTTCTTTTAGTTTCTCTGCTGAAACTCTTGTTGTACTATCGCAAATTATGGTTTCAGGTTTTAATGTGTCAAATATGAGCTGTATGCGGTGACGAGGCATCTCGTCATCAATCGGAACATAATAACAACCTGCAGCGATTACACCAAAAAAGGCAGCAATCATAGCAGGGGATTTCCTCATAAAAACTACAATAGGCTTAGAATAACAGCCTTTGTTTTGTAAAAAGCTGCCAATTGAATTAACCTTATTGTAAAGCTGCAAGAAAGTAAGACTTTCATCTTCGCAAGAAAATGCAGTTTTATCGGGTAATTTTTTATAAATATCATCAAGATATGACAATACATTAATTCTGTTCATTTAAATAAAGTCTCCTTTTATTGTAGGCGTACTATTTATTCGCATAACTGTCTCTGTCCCATTCAAAGGGTATTTCCGATACTGCCGGATAACCTGTTTTGTCATAAGTGAAATAGTTATATCCCGGATTGTAGTTTTCCTGTTTTAAAGTGTAAGCCTCGAATTCTGCATCAGTTCTTAAAAAGGAGTTATAAATCGGTCTGTGAATACATGTATCAAAATGATACCAACCTTGCTCTGTTTTTACCATATGCCAATAGTGTCTTGATATACCACCGTGTCTTTGGATAGGAAGTGATTCAGCGCCTATTTCATTAAGTAACACTTGGCTTACAGAAAAATACGTAAAGCAATCACCAAAACCTGTGGTAATACCTCTGTAGGCTTCTGCTCTCCAGTCATTTTTATCTGACGAATTCCAATACGTTAAGTGTGAATTAGTATATTTGTAGATTGCCCAAAGCTTCTCTTCAAATGTCATATTCTCGTTTGTAATTTCAGCTATTACTTCTTGTGCAACTTTGTGAAGACTTTCCTCTGTTACTTTTACTTCGCTAAGTGTAATTGTTGTTGTCTGGGAAGTGGAGTTGCCTGCATCGTCTTTAGCAACATACGTTACTTCGTATGTGCCTGCCTTTTTAGTATCTACCGATGAACGGTCTACCGTGATTTCTACATCCTTATCTATATTGTCTGTTGCAAAAACACCGCTTAAATAGGAAATACCTTCGCCTACGTAAAATTGTCTTTTAACAACACCGTAAAGCACCGGGGCTTCAAAATCCGGAACGGGTGTGGGAGTAGGCTCCGGAGTGGGAGTTTGTTCCGGTGATTTTGTAGGCGTGTAGAAATTAATGGACACATCACTGCGATTAGCTTCTTTTTGAGTATCGTCAGAACCGCAGCCGGAAGCCAAAAAAATTATACATGTTAATATTAAAATCAACATAGCTATAAGAAATTTTTTTATTTTATTATTTATTATAAACATTATATTACCTCACAAGCCTTTTGCCTTTCTTTTAGACGTCATTTAACTTTTTTATGGTATAACTTTAAGCGCCTTTTGTCAATGGGAAAAGAGATTGTTTTGATGTACGCTTTTTGGTACATCGTATATTGTATACTTTTGTCGTAAAAGAAAATAAATGATTATTTGATTTATAAATTTAAGGAGTGTTACAAATGATATTTAAAATTACAACTGCAAACAATTCTACAACAAACAACCTTTCTTCTGACTTGTTTTTTACAGCGCCTACGTGGGAAAATGAGGACCTTGCTGCAGAAAACATAGCAAAAATATGTCGCGAACGTGCAGGTGAAATATACGGAACGATGCATTCCGTAGCAGACAGACTTGATTTTGAGCTCTCTATGATGGAAAAAACAGAAACAGCTTTTTATTTTTTAGTATTAAAAGAAATTTCAGACTTCTCTAAAGAAAAAGGTTATCCTACTTTGGCTTCAGGCAGCTTGGCAGGATCACTTATATCATTTTTGTTAGGTATTACAAATACTAATCCGTTGCCGGCACATTATCGCTGTGATTCTGATTGTTACAGATGTCTGCAAAAAGGTGATGGTTGCCGCTACGGAATAGACATGCCTGACAACTACTGTGCTACTTGCGGTAAGTTGATGATAAAAGATGGTTTTGACTTGTCTGCCATAACTGCATGGTCTTCTTTTGCAAATCCTCAGGCGCCTGATTTTTCTTTGCGCATTGCTCCTTCGATAAGACCGTTATTACAAAAAAGATTGGAAGAAAAGCTCGGTTATGCAGATTCTGACTTGACAATGTACAGACATATTGAGTTATCTGATTCCACTGTGTGCGAGGACATAGGAAAGTTGGCCGCAATAACGGGTAAAACTCCGGTAAATCAGCAATATAGTAATGAAACATACATTTTGATTTTAAAAGAGCTTGCAAGCGAAAATGAAGATTTATCTGATGAACTTGAAAGCATTACTGCTTGTGATTTTAATACGCTTGTAAAGATTTACGGATATGTTATCGGCTCTTTTAAGGGAGTAAAGACTTTAAAAAATCTTGACGAACCTGACTTTTTTGTTTTGCGTGATGATTTAACGGAAAGGCTTGCTTATTACGGAATTCCCATTGATTTAGCCAACAAAATTGCAAAGACAGGTATTTACAGCGGTGAGAATAATTTACTGAATAATAAAATTATTGAAATAATGGATAACTATAATCTACCTGCGAGCATAAAGGAATACTTTGACAAAGTCGGTGGTTTGTGGAGCATATCAAGTTGCATAAGTCGTCTGCAATTGATGTGTACTCTTGCTTGGTACAAAATTAAATTCCCTAATGAGTTTGCATCCTTGTAATTTTTCTTGTTAAACAATGATTAAAGTGATACACTTCAAAGTGTTATAAGCTTTATTTATCAAACAAAATGAAAGGCAAAAAGTCATGCTGACAGTAAAACAACCGAAAAAACTTCTGATTATTAATATACTTGAAATATTGCGCAAGTATTCCGACGAAGAACACAGATTAAGTCAACGTGATATTGAGGAAATACTTGCAAAAGAGTATGGCATGATTGTAGACAGGAAGGCAATCAAGCGCAATATTACGGACTTAATTGACTTTGGGTATGATATTGGGTGTCGTGAAATTGTAAGACAGACGCCTGACAAGAAAACGGGTGAGCCTATAGAGAATGTTCTGCTGACTGATTTTTACCTCATGCGCGAATTTACGGACGGAGAGCTTCGATTGCTGATAGACAGCATTGTTTTTTCAAAGCATATACCTTATGAACAATGTAAGGAGCTTGTAGAAAAGCTGGCAGGATTGTCAAATAAATACTTTTCTTCCGGTATAAAGCATATAGCAAGAATGTCTGTGGATAAGACAGACAACAAGCAACTTTTTTTAAATATAGAGCTGATTAATGAGGCTATAAGCAAAAAAAGGAAGGTTTCTTTTAAATACGCAGAGTATGGTACAGATAAAAAAGAACATGCTAGACGACGCGTAGACGGCACGGTAAGAGAGTATAAAATTTCTCCGTACCAAATGGCTGCTAAAGATGGCAAATATTACCTTATTTGTAATTACGATAAATTTGAGGATATATCAAACTACCGTGTTGACCGTATTCGTGAGTTAAAGATTCTTGACGAAGCGGCAAAGCCTTTCGAAACTCTCAAAGGTGCTAACGGACAAAGATTAAATTTAGCCCGATATATGCAAGAACATGTTTATATGTATGCCAGTGAGGCAGAAAGAGTTATTTTCCGAGCAAATAAAAATCTGATAAGTGACATAATAGATTTATTTGGTAAAGATGTAAAATTCAGTGAAGAAGGCGAGGAGTTTATAACAGTTACTGCTATGACAAATGAAATGTCGATAATTCATTTTGCCAAAAGCTTTGCTCCTGATGTAGTGATACTTTCTCCGCAAAAAGTCGTGGACAAAGTACGAATGGATTTAGAAAAAACCTTAAAACTTTATATGTAAAAATATATACGAAAATGGGACTGTAAAAAACAGCCCCATTTTTATAAACAATTAAAAAATCAAAGATTATAGTACTTTTCAAACTCAGCGGGGTGAGGAATTTTTGAAAGTTCGCTGCACTCTTTACGTTTTGTAGCAATGAAATTCTTAATAAGAATCTCAGGGAATACACCGCCTGCAGTAAGATACTCATGGTCTGCCTCAAGTGCATCAAGAGCAGATTCCAATGAAGTAGGCAAACCTTTAAGCTTTGCTTTTTCTTCCTCAGGTAAATTGTAAAGATTTACATCATAAGGACCCCAACCGTTGGCATGAGGATCAATTTTATTCTTAATACCATCAAGTCCTGCCATTAAGATAGCTGCATAGCAGAAGTAAGGGTTACATGTAGCATCAGGATTACGAAGCTCAAAACGACGCTCAGAGGGCTGCTTTGCGTAAGCCGGAATTCTTATAACAGCACTTCTGTTAGAAGTTGCATATCCAACTGTTACAGGTGCCTCAAAACCGGGCACAAGACGCTTAAATGAATTCGTGCTTGGATTTGTTATAGCGCACAAAGAACTGATGTGTTTAAGTAATCCGCCTATAAAGTAATGAGCAGTTTCGCTAAGATGTGAATAACCATTATCGTCGGAGAAAAGGGGAACACCGTCTTTGAAGAGCATTATGTGTACGTGCATTCCGCTGCCTGCTTCACCGTAAACGGGCTTTGGCATTAATGTTGCACTCTTGCCGTATTTAGCTGCTGTGTTATGAATGATATATTTAATCATCATTGTAGCATCTGCCATTTTTGACATTTCGCCAAGCATAGGTTCAATCTCAAATTGACCTGAAGCTGCTACTTCAGGGTGATGATATTTTACAGGTATACCTGCTTCTTCGATAAGCATACACATTTCACTTCTGCACTCATAAGATGTATCAAAAGGTTTTGCGATATGGTATGCTTTTTGCTTAGGAACAACTTTTCCCATTCCTTCTGTCATGCTGTTCCAATAGGACTGCTTTGCGTCAACAAATGCAGCTACGGAATTTGACTGCACTTCCCAACCTACCTGGTCAAAAAGATAGAACTCGAATTCGGGAAGAATGAGCATTGTGTCAGCAATACCGCAATCTTTCATATACTGTTCTGCGGCGCGAACTATATTTCTCGGATACTGTGCCAAAGGTTTGTTGCTTGGTGTATCAATAATCATAGCGTTACCGCTCATTGAAAGTGTAGGAATCTCGCAGAAAGGATCAATTAAAGCAGTATCGGGGTCGGGAATAAACACCATGTCGCTTTTTTCAACTACTGCATATCCGTAGTTTGAAGCGTCAAATCCAATACCTTTTTCAATTGTCTCTGCAGAAAAATGTTGTGCCGGGATAGTAACATGACGGTACTGACCGTTAATATCTACCATTTTAAAATCAATCATTTTGATATCTTTTTCTTTTATAAGATTTATGATATCCTGAACACTTTTGCTCATATAAACACTCCATTCTTATATTAGTATAAAATCATAAAAATTTTAACATAAACAAGTTGCTTGTGCAATAACAAAAAAGCTCTGAGATTTACATGAATCTCAGAGCTTTTAACATTGCTTTTTATATTTATTTATCTAAGGAAGAGTTAACATAAGCTTCTGCATCTACTGAGGCACTGCCGGCATTAAATGATTTAATCTTGAAGCATCCGTTGAAAGCTCTTTTTCCAATTGAATTAATATTGCCGCCTGTTACTTCTGTAAGGTCTGTACAGCCTGAGAAAGCGTACTCAGGAAGCTTTGTTATTGCAGAAGAAAGCTTGATTGTCTGAATATTAGCAGAATCAAACGCACCGCCGGCAAAAGATTTAACTTTTGAAGAAAGTACGATATTTGCAGTGGGGGCGGTAACTTTAAGAAGAACACCGTCACCAACAATCATCTCTTCGTCTGTATTATAATAGAACCAGCTTGTGTTCTTAAATGCATTAGAACCAATGTATTTAACAGAAGCAGGAATTTCTATCTCTGTCAACATATAGCAATCATAGAAAGCATAACTTCCTATAGAAGTAAGTTTTGACGGGAGAACAATCTCCGGAAGAGAACTGCATCCGTAGAAGGCATAAGGCTTAATCTCTGTGAGAGAGTCAGGAAGAGTGATAAGCTTAAGATTTTTACATCCGTAGAAAGCTTTTTCACCGATATTTGTAACAGTGTTTGATATAAATACTGTTTCAAGATTATCACAGAAATAGAAAGCGTAATCACCGATAGAGGTTACACCGTCAGGAATTGTGATGCTCTTGGGGAGTTTAGAATTGTAAAATTCTCTGTCGTTAATCTTTCCCCAATTTGTGAATGTAAACGCTGCAATTGATTTTACATTTTCGGGAATAACAATTGATGAATTGTCAATGATGTCTGCTTTAATAAGAACACCATCTCCGTAAATATGGAATTTATTCTCTGTTGGTTTCTCTTCGTAAACGCTGAGATTAGCATACCATTTTGTATTATCAAAAGCCTGTACGCCAACATTTGCTAATTTTAAAGGAATGATAACTTTTGAAAGATTCTCGCAATCCTTAAAAGCATAATCTCCTAAGTTTAAAATGGAGTCGGGAAGAGTAACTTCTTTAAGTGCTTTACAACCATAGAAAGCTGAGTCTCCGATAGTTTGAATATCATCCGGCAAGAAAATTGAGGTCATCTTTTGGCAATTATAGAAAGCCTTGTTGCCGACTGATGTAAGCTTACTGGATACGTTAAAAGTTTCTATGTTGATACAACCGCTAAATACTTCGTCATTTATAACTACAACTTTAATCGGTAAATTAAAGCTTGTGAGCTTAACTGCATTTTTGAAAGCACCATTGCCAAGGAAAACAAGGCTGCTGGATGTTGAGAAGTTAACTGCTTCGATTTTATCTATACAATGCTCAAACGCACCGGAGGCAATACCATATGCTTTGTCGGGAATATTCAATACATTACTATTATCATCAATATAGTAGATAATAACATCACGACCTACAAGAACATACTTGTTGATGTCTGCATTGTTGTTCTTTCCTTCTTCGCCTTCTGCAGTAGGTGTATCAACAGGAGGAAGCTTCTTTTGAGCTTCAACTTGATTGTTAAACCATGCTGTATCATTGAAAACAAAATAGCCGATATTTTCGAGAGCTCTTTGGAAATCAATATTTGCAAGCTTTTGGCAACCTTTAAATGCATAGTCACCGATTACAGTTGTTTTTGAAGGGAACTTAAATGTTTCAAGACTTGTGCAACCGTCGAAAGCATGAGCTCCTATAGCTGTAATCTCCGTATCGATTAATACTTCAACAAGAGAAGAACAACCATAAAAAGTATAGTCGGGAATGGTTGCGAAAGTTTTCGGGATAATAACTTTTTTAAGTGATGTACATCCTTCAAACACATTAGTGCCGACTTCTATAGGCTTGTTTTGAATTTCGATCTCTGTTAAGCCTGTACAACCTGCAAAAGCGTAATCGCCAAGGTAAGCAAGGTTTGAGGGGGGAACAAATCCTGCAGAAAGACCGGAACAATTTTCAAAGGCTTTTTCTCCGATAGAAACAACATCTTTTGTAAAAGTTACTGATGTAACATCAGAACGTCCGCTAAATGCCATATCCCCGATTGTCGTTACCTTTTCGGGAATTACAACGTCGCCGCCTTTACCTATGTATTCAACAATCGTTGTTTCTACGATTGTGAATTCTGTCTCATCATAGTCAATTTCTACTACGGGCTTAAATGTTGAAACTGCAGGTGGCTCTGTTGCAGGCGCCGGTGTAGTTGTAGGTTCTTCTGTGCCACTACATGCACAGAAAGAAAAAACAAGCACTAATGCAGCTAAAAGCATCAAACAAACCTTAATTGCCGATAATAAGCTTTTTTTCATAATAGTGTCATCCTCCGATTTGCTTTATATACAATATCTATATAATTATAATTCTCTTAGAGGATTAAGTCAATAAATTTTCAAGTGTTTTTAATATATCAAAAGCCAATTCCTTTCCTTGCTCTTCGCTTAAACTTTCAACGTACACATGAAAAGCTTGTTTTTCTTCTTCTGCGCACACTCTGGCAGCAGAATCTGAGCCGTAAATGTGTATTCCGTCATTGATTTCGTAGCTGTTTTTAGCAATATCGGAGTTTGTAAACTTTTTGATAATTTCTGATTTATTGGTGTTTTTATTTTTGTTTTTTACCGGAATTTCCCATTCTGAACGGAATAGTGGGTTTTTTATGAGATTTTCTGTTTCTAAATCATTTTCTTCACTAATATAACTGTCTATACAACATAATGCCAAATCAAATGCTAAATCATCAAAAAACATAAGATATTGGGCGTATACACCGTCAATATGCATAAATTTTTCCATTTCTGCCATTATATCTCCCGGTTTGCAACTGCATTTTATTGTGTAACGATCATACTTGCAGGCGATTTTCTCTGCCGCAAGAGAGTCGAACGCAGGCAGAAAAACAGGCGCATCTTTATACAATTTTATTGTCAGATATGCTGCAACCGCGTATCTTTGGCTTAATGTGAATTTCCTTCCGATATAATTTAAGTTTTTATGCGGACACTTAAAAATATCCATCAAAGACGAAATATAATAATCCTCCGGATTAGTCAATTCTTCAAAAGCCGGAATGCTATGGCGGCTGACTGTTGCAAAATCCTCAGAGTCATATAAAGCTTTGAATTTTCTTCTCTCATTTTTACACAAATCATCACCGAAACCGTTTAAAAAATGAACAGTGTTGTCTTTTTTTTCTGTTACATGAACGGCTCCGTCGCATATTCCGGAGCGGCATATCCACCTAACAACGGGTAGGGGAACAGCTTCCAATGTTTTTACGGAAATTCCTACGCTTGCCAATGCTGCCTGAAAGCCTGTTGCTATCATTTCGCTGCTACCGCTGCCGTCAGAGCATACTACTACAGACGCGTTTCTGCCAAGAAAAGTACCAAACGCTCTTCCCAGACGCAAAATTGTTTCGGGTGAATAGCTGCCTACGGAACTTTCGCTGCTGCCGGCAGAACTTCTGACTACTCCGCTGATTATGCTTTCAGGTAAAATATTAATATTATCCCAAATTTTTGTTCCTTTTTTTATAGTTACGCAATTGTTTACTGTGGCTTTTTCGCCTATTGCAGCATCTTCTGCTTTGACGGCTTCTTTTAAAACAGCAGCGGGACAAATTACAGAGTTTATGATTTTACAGTGTTTTCCAATGTAGGAATTGGCCATTATGACAGAATTTTCTATAACTGATCCTGCTTCTATTATGCAACCATGGTTTATCACACTGTTGATTATTGTCGCATCTTTTGAAACACTGCAATTTTCTCCGATATAACTCTGATTATGCTTTATTGAGAATCTCAGATTTACCTTCCTATATGAATTCAAATCACCAATGTCGCACCAGAAGGCGTCTGTATTGTATGATGCTAAATTTTCACTTAAATCAGGAATTTTTGTAAAAATATCTTTTGCAAAATCACAAGGACCATTTTCGGAACACAGCTCCATCAGTTCAGGCGAAACAATATAAATTCCTGTATTAGCAAGATTGCTTACGGCTTCACTGTATGCAGGCTTTTCGATAAAGCCTGTAATCATGTTATTGTCGTTTGTGAGTACTACACCGAATTCAGTCGGCTCATCTACAGCCTTTACTGCGATAGTTGCCATTGGTTGCTTTTCTTTATGAAATGCAATCATGTCACGTATATTAATATCTGTCATTGCGTCTCCGCTTATTATCAAATAATCTTCATCAGAATTGTTATAACACTCTCTTATACAATTTTTTACACTGCCTGCCGTTCCCAAAGGTGATGTTTCTATGCAAAATTTAATTTCTGTTTTTATTTTCCCTTGGGCCAAAGCACTTGCAATAATTTTTTTTATTTCAGATGGTAGATATTTTAAGGTTACGGCAATTTCATCTATGCCGTGTTTTTCTAAAAGTTCGATTATATGAATAATAACTGCTTTGTCGCAAATAGGAACAGCCGGTTTTGGCATTGAACAGGTGATAGGTCTGAGTCTTGTTCCTTCTCCTCCTGCCATAATAATAGCTTTCATTTGTGGCACACTTCCTTTTCTCTTGCTTTGAATAAGGTTTAGTGTGCTTTAAATGAAAGCTTTTATACTTTACAAAATATGGAAATAATTACTCTGCCGGGTCAAGATGTAACAACGCGCGTCTTACCATGTCAAGAGCATTTATTACGCTTAGTGTTCTTATTCTGTCTCTGTTTCCGGAAAAACGGAATTCTTTGACAGTTCTGCAGCCGGGTGCACAAACTCCTATGCAAACTTTACCTACAGGCTCATCATCATATTGGGGACCGGCATATCCTGTGATTGAAACGGCTACATCTGTGCCTGATTTTTTTATCATGCCTTGTACCATTGCCAGGGCTGTTTCTTTGCTCACCACACCGTATTTTTCAATGATAGTAGGGTCAACGTCTAACATTTCTGTTTTGGAAACAGTCATGTATGTTACGGCAGCACATTTGAATACTTGCGAAGAGCCGGGAATAGAAGTGATTTTTTCAGCCAACATTCCTCCGGTGCAAGATTCCGCACAAGAAAAGGTTAAATTATTTTCAGCTAAAAGTTTAAAAACGGTAAGCTCTATTTCTTCATCATTATCGGTATATACAGAATCACCCAATATGGATGAAATTTTACCGCACATATCAGACACCAATAATGTTGCCGGAATTTCTCCTTCGTCATGAGCTGTTACTCGTATTGTTACTATACCATCCTTGGCATACGTGGCAATTGTTGGATTAGTTTGCCCGTCAACAAGTGAATACAGCTTTTTTTCTACCATTGATTCGCCTATACCCACTACTCTCAGAAATCTTGAAGTAAGAGGTGTGGCACACTTTTCTCTGAAATAGGGAATTATGTGTTTATTAAACATTGGTATAAGTTCTCTTGGCGGGCCGGGAAGGAGTATTATTACTTTTCCTTTTTGCTCAATCAAACATCCCGGAGCAGTACCTTCGTCATTGTCGAGTATCTTACATCCTTCGGGAAAGTATGCTTGCCTTAGGTTATTGTCTGTCATTGTTTTACCCATTTTTGTAAAATATTCTCTTATCCATTCTTCACTTTGAATGTCAAGAACCATTTTTAAACCTAAAGCTTTGGCGATTACTTCTTTTGTTAAATCGTCTTGAGTTGGGCCAAGTCCACCTGTTGTGATTACTACGTCGCTTCGTGAAAGGGCATAGTGCAAGCATTCCGTAAGGCGTTCGGGGTTATCTCCCACAACGCTGTGGTAAAAAACGCCTAAGCCGACTTCCGGCAATCGACGAGAAATAAATTGTGCATTTGTGTTTGCAATCTGTCCCATAAGAAGCTCTGTTCCTACAGAAAGAATCTCCACTTTTTTTTGCATTTTTAAACTCCTGTTTTTTGCTTATTCTTAATACGTTCTATGATTCTCTTGTTCGTTTTTGTTCTTACAAAGTTAATTATAATGAATATAAGGGCTAAAGTGTTAAAAAATGCACCTAAAATAATTATTCCTATATTGCTGCATCGCTCTTCAACTGCCTCCATATCTGTATAAACGAGATTCATATAATTCTTTGTTCTTTTGGACATAGAGAAATTAATGATGGTAACAGGAAGATATAAAATTAATGATAAAAATAAGTACAGGAAACCTATTCCGACAGAAAAAGTCGCAGGCA
>JAEIGA010012463.1_pt1 | contig 12902 bp, 17 predicted proteins | sample 9270691 | NCBI WGS metagenome assembly JAEIGA01 (sample SAMN17057246, study PRJNA624740) | gut metagenome | biome: biome; isolation source: fecal sample | host: Bos grunniens | place: China: Xizang | collected 2019 | reverse complement strand
GAAGCTCCCGCGTCTCCACGGTGCGCCAGCGCCGGACGGCGTGGTCGTAGACGGTCCACTCGTGGTCGAGATGGACGTCCACCATGGCGCCGTTGCTGAAGCGGACGCGATGCGTGGCCAGGGCAGGCTCCCCGACGGCGATGACGCGGACGGGCCTGCCGTCGATGCCCAGCACGAGGTCCCCGGGCAGGAGGTCCCCGTGCTTCCTCCATCCTCCGGGCGTCGGGACCTCGGTATCGTCGGCGCAAAGCTTGCCATGCCTGGGCGGCATGGTCAGCATCAGCCTGGGGGACTTGCCGTCCACGACGTCGGCGAGGAAGCGGTCGAGCTCGGCGCATATCTCCGCGTGGACCCATCCCATGAGATAGGTCGGCAGGGTGTACCGCACGAAGGCGGCGAGGCACGACCGGGCCAGGAGCAGGCGAAGATCTCCGTTCACTGCCCGGCCTCCCCGTCCATGAGGGCCTCGTCATCGGACTTCCACTCGGAGGCGGTCAGCGCCATGAGCTGGTCGAAGGACAGGGCCGTGAGGTTCTGCCGTCCCGGACTCATGGACCCGTCCGCGCTCCTGTGGTCGATGACGGCGGGGCCCTTCTCGCCAAGAGCTTCAAGGATCGCGAGGAAAGCGCGGACGTTGCCGTTCTTGGCCTCCCTGATCATCGACATGGACATGGCCATGGCGTTGAGCTCGCCGGACTCCTCGTCCTGGCGCCTGAGCCCTATGTCCAGATACTCGCGGATCGCCTTCCTTCTCCTGCGCGAGGCGGCCGAGGCCAGGCCTCCAGCCCTTCCCCGCTCCCGCGCCGTCTCGGGGTCCCGCACCGGGTCGAGGCCGTAGGGCAGGGGTTTGGTTGATTCTTGCTTCATGCAAGGGCCGGAGCTCTTCGTTTCCTCGGCCCTCCTGCGCCGTTCCTCCACCCATGCGAGAGCGTCCTCGCGCCGGACCGTCCATGCCCCGTCCGCAGTCTTCTCGGCCCTGAGCTCGCCGGAACGGCATGCGGACGCGGCGGTCTCCCTGGAGCACGAGGCAAGGTCCATGACGTCCTTGAGCGGGATCCGTTCTTCTGGGCTGTCCGCGGAGGTCATCGTCGGCTTCCCGGCTGGCTTCGTCCCGCTCATCACTGCATCCCTCCTTCGGGGCTCCATCCCGTCCATCCCGGATATTGTCTGTCCGCTCCAGGCAGGCACCCGGCCACGCCCGCCGACGCAGGCAGGGATCCGGCGCCGTCATCCGGCTCCAGCACCTCGGCCTCGACGGCCTCCGGCTCGGGCATGGGCGGCAGACCCAGACGCCTGCGCCACTCCCGCCAGCCTTCCCGCGCCTCTTCGGGGAGGGTCGCGTAGATCTCCGGCGTCAGCTTGTCGGCCATGGAGTCCCCGAGCTCGGCAAGGTCCTCCCTGCTCATGCCCTCGACTGCGGCAGACGCGCCCGCCTCGGCCAGCGCCGACGCCGTATGCACCACGGCCTGAGTCTTCGCGGTCATGTCCCTGCGCCACTCGCGGACGTTCTTCTTCATCTCGACCAGCCCGGCCAGACCGCGGTCAAGTCCGCATCTGCCCGCGCACGTCAGCGAGGCTCTCATGCAGGCGCCCATGGCTTCCACGTACTCGGCGTAGGCGCTCACGAGCCTCGTCGCGGCTTCCTCAGTCTTCCTCACTGCGTCCAGCTGCATTGCTGTTGCGTCGTTCATGTCTTCCTCCTCCTTGCGGGGCATGGCTACAGGCTCCCAGCGCCCGTCTGGCGGGCTTCGGAGCCTCTCGACTTATGGTTGTTCACCTCGGTCTCGGAAGCTGCCAGCGAGGCGCCCAGAGCCCCTGCCGGCAGGGACGGGACGGGCAGGCCGAGGGCTTCCCGCCACTCGCGCCACGCCTCGGCGTCCTCGGGGTCCATGGCCTCGACGTCTTCCGGAGCGACCTCATGGGCCACGGCCCTCGCCACCACCGCCAGCTCGGCGCGGTCCATCCTGCCGAGCAGGTCCCGCACCATCTCCCGCGCATCAGCCAGGGACTCGCAGCGCTCCACGGCCTGCAGTCCTTCCCACAGTTCCTGACATGTCATCGCCTTTCCTCCCTCCCCTCGGGGGATGCCTCTTCTGGAGCCCCAAAGGCATCCAGGACGTCGCGAGGCTCGCTTCCTGCGTGATTGTCCATCCCGCGCGCGCACGCGCCCGCGGGGTTCCCAAGCGCCTTTTCAACGGCGCGGAGCTCGTGCCTCTTGCCCTCGACGTACTGCCGGAGCAGGCTCCAGGTCGCGTACTCGGCTGCGGCCCTCGTGCCTGCGAAGACGAAGGGGATGTGCCACCGGGCCATGAAGGCGCAGATAGACTGGCATGCGCTGTGCGGATTCAGCATGCTCCTGTACTGGCCCTGCTTCAGGTCCGTGAAGGATCCCTCGATCACGACCGCGAAGCTCTCCAGGCCACGTGCCCGGGCAAGCTCCCTCGCAAAACGGTCTCTCTCCCTGCCGAGGCAGGCCACGAGGTCCGGCAGGGACTTCCTCTCGACGGCGACGGCATCCTGAAGGCCCTCGACGCTGTAGTCGCCCGTCGGCAAGCTGGAGACGGTCACGGACGTGCCTTCGTAGACGGGAGCCGAGTCGAAGGTCCACGGAGCCTGCTCCCTTGAGTCCACGACGATGCGGAAGGCCTGGGGACGCTGGCTACCCATGGACGCCTCCCTGCCTGTTCCGGCGTCTGGAACGGACCCGGCGGACGCTTCTGCCCCTCGCCAGTATCCGGCCCTCGGAATCCAGCACGTCGACCTCGGGGACGGCGCTGTGGATCAGCATGCCCCACGCCTCCAGGCGCTCGCGATGGCTCATCCCGCCCATAGCCTCCCCGATCACGCCGTCGGCAACGCAGACTGCGGCCCGGCGAAGCTCCCGGACAGTCTCGCGGACGTCGGCGAGCCTCCCGCCCAGGGTTTCGGAGACGCTGGCCAGCTCGGCGCGGTCCTCGTCCCGGCACCACTCAGACGCATCCGTCGCGGCATCGTGGACGGCCTCGCAGGCGAGGTCGAACTCCGCGGCGGCGTCTTCAAGCCTTCTCAGCCCGTCCTGCACGTCGCAGGCTGTCTTCATCATGTTCATCCTAGCGGCATCCATGCCGTCCTCCTTCTCGCTATGAAATTGTGTCTGGCCTCATGCTAGGCGTACTGCGCCCAGCGACGGCCGGAGCCCGGGGCCTTGGGTTTCCACTTCGGGGTCTCCGGCTTCTTCGGGGACGTCCGCGCCGACGATTCCATGGCCTTCAGGGCTTTCTGCAAGGCCAGCCATGCGAGCCACGTCCTGGTCGCGGAGTCGCGGTTGATGCCGAGATGGCGCCTGCATCCCTCCTCGTTCTTCGGGGCGCTTGCGCCTGTCTTCGGGTCAGGGGCGCCAGGAGCGAGCCGGATGCCGGAAGCGTCGGCCTCCAGCGTCCAGCCGTTCACGGAATAGCAGGACAAGGGCATGGGCAGGCTCTCGGCTGGCACACCCATGCCCTGCATGTCTCCGCAGTACTGGGCTATCTCGGGGCGGGGATTCAGGCGGGGCCAGCGCGATGCCGGGCCGTCTGCCTCGGGGACCGCCCATGCGGCCTTGAACTGGGCAAGAGGGCTAGTCCTGGCGTCCATAGCCCATCACCACGCGGTAGGGATTCCTCGCAGTCACGAAGACGTCCCGGCCCGTCCCCTTGTCCCTGCCCATCCAGACCTCGCAGGCCTTGGCTGGCCTGAGCCACTTGTGGTCCACGAGGAGGTTCACGGCCTTCCTCACGTCCTCGGGCTCGCGGGGCCTGGGGCCATGTTTCCGGAGCTGGCTCATCGAGGTCATCTCCAGGGGCTCGCGGGTCGGATTCTTGCCGTAGAGCCACGCCAGCATCGCCTCGGCGTGCCTGACCACGGGGGACGCCGAGCTGTTCATGTTCATGCGGAGCGTCTCTTCCAGATACCACCGGGCCAGCGCGATGCCGGACTCCATGGCTTCGGGCAGGACCTCCTCGGAATAGGGCGCCCAGGCTCCCGTCAGCACGCCCGCGATCCTCACGGCCTGCTCGGCTGAACGGCGGGCGTTCTCGCGGATGGGCTCGTAGCGCTTCTCGCCTCCATCGGGGTCGAGATCGTCCTCGATCTCGTCCGTGAAGGCCTTGTAGGCGGCCAGGGCCTCGCCGTCGAGCCTCATGTCCTCCAGCACAAGGCCCTCGCCGGGCGTGTCCGCGTCCAGCGGCTTCTTCGCCAGCAGAGCCCGGCAGGCGTCGTAGTAGTCTTGCATCTCGGGCAAGGCCGAGACGTCCTCGTCGACGAAACGCTTGCGCATGGGCGCCGGGGCCGTGGGCAGGAACCGGGCGAGGTAGCCCTGCTGAACCAGCAGCGCGTCCTGGAAGAGCGTCTCGGCAACCACGGGCTGCACCATCAGGCACATGGCGAGCCTGCGATCAACCAGTTTGCTCGACCCTTCGCCTTGCCGGAGCTTGTCCAGCGGGTCCCCTGACCACAGGTCGGAGCACGAGGAGATAAATTTCAGCTTGTTGTCGTCGGAGAAGGAGACGGAGCCGAACAGCTTCCCCGCCTCGGCCGTGAAGGCGGCCGTGAACGGCCTGCCGTCGCGCAGGCTTCTATACATGCCTTCCAGGTTGAAGTCGGAGAGGGTCAGCTCGGGGCCGAGCGGGGCCTGGGGCTCGCGCCCGTCCATCTCCTCCAGCTTCCCGCGGTACTCGTCCTCACCCATCCGGTCGTTTGCGAAATCCTTGTCCAGCTTCGCCAGCGCCTTCGTGTGGACCTTCATGGCGATCCGCCACCTCCGGGTCTCGTCCCTGTAGGCCTCCCGGAGCTCGTCCTCGCACTCGCGGATGATCCGGCCAGCGATGCGCTCGACGTCGCTCTTGCCCTCGCCGGAGTCCATCACCATCAGGAGGAACAGGGACAGGGGCGTGGCGTACCGCCTGCTCCGGACGTTCCAGATCCGCTGCGCCAGCATGGACAGGTAGCCGAGCACGACGCCTCCCGCGACGCTGGGATGGACGCAGCATCTCTCGGCCAGGACGGAGACTGCCCCGGCCAGCGGGCCGAAGGCCTCCACGGGGTAGGGAGCCTGCCCCGGCGCGTCCTCGCGGAGAGGCTCGGGCTCGGGGTCGGGCTTCTGCCCTGGGCCGTCCGCGACGGCCACGGGAACGTCTTCCGTCATGTATGCGGGCATGGCGTCGAGGTCGGGCTCGGGGAAGAGCATGTCGAGCTCCGCATCGGACGCCCCGGCCACTGGCTTCTCGCCGGGCTTCGGCTCCGGCGGGACCTCGACCTCGCTGAGGCGCTCGGCGAGGACGGACAGGCCGAGAGCCCGGTGGACGTCGTTCGCGTCCTTCACGGCGCCTCCGTCGGGAAGGGTCTCCCCGCTCCTGGCGGGAACGCAGAAGAGCCCGCCGACGGCCCTTGCGGCGTCGATGGAATGCTCGACGCCGGGATTGCCCTTGCCCTTGGCCTCCGTGGAGAGGTCGTTGTCGGCAACGAAGCAGCACTGCCCGCCCGAGAGCCTGCCAGCGGCGATCAGCTCCTCGGCAACGGTGCGCATGTTGCCCGCGCTGAAGCAGACGAAAACGCGGCACCCGGTGGCCAGGTGGATGCTGATGCCGTCGGCGATGCCCTCGCAGAACAGCGCGGTCTCGGAGGCGTCCTCGGCAGGGTCGATCTCGAAGAACCTCCCGCGCGTGGCGGCGTTCTTCGTGAAGAGCTTGGCGAAGCGCCCCTCGGCCTCGTCAAACCAGATGTACTGCAGGGCGTCCACCTCGCCAGCGGCCGACCAGACGGTCACGACGAGCGTCTGGTCCTTGGCGTACAGCCCGCGGACGGGCGGGATGCTCCTCGCCTGCAGGTAGGGATTGCCGTCCGTCGCGGGGACCAGCTTCTCCAGCCTCTTGCGGGCGGCCAGGGCGGCCTCGCGCTGGGCCTTCAGCTCCTCCTCCCGTCGCTGGGCCACGCGCTCCTTCCACCTTTCGGAATCCTCCGGGGACAGGGGTCCCCACTGGCCGAGCTTCACCTTCTTCGGATTCTCCGGCCCCTCGGGCTCGTAGTACTTGCGCATCCAGAGCATGGGACGCTCGTCCAGGAAGGCCATGTAGGCGGCGTGGTTCCCGGTCGGCCTGTCGGACGTGCAGCAGTAGTGCCGGGTCCCGTCTGCCAGAACAGGGCCGTTGAGGAGGAAGCCTGCGTTCAGGAGCTCCTCGGCGGCGATGCCGAGGTACTCTTCGTCGGACAGCCTAGCCATGGACCACCTCCTGCCAGACGGGCGTCTTGAGGGCTCGGCAGGCCTCGGGGCTCCCTGCCTTGAGGACGCCCTGCGGAGTCACCGCGACGTGCCTCAGCCACGCCAGCCAGAGGAAGGACGTCAGCGCCCGCGCCCTGGTCGCGTCTTCAAGATGATACCTGCTGGCGAGCAGGCGCCCGGCCAGCCATTCCGTGCCGAGGGCCATGAGGGCGCGGACTTCAATGGAGAGCAGGGACGTGGTTCCGGGATGACGGAGAAGGAATCCGCCGATCTCCGCGCCGTCCGCGACGGCAGAGCAGGGCCAGCAGAGCAGGGGATCGCCCAGGCGTGCGCCCGTGAGCCAGAGTCCGGAGCCGGGGCCGTAGATGCGGACCTCGTAGTCTCCCATGGCGATGACGCCGGAGATTCCAGGGATTGGAGCAGGGACGGAGGGGACGGCCACGCAGGCGGCGCTAGCAGTCATGGCGCACCTCCTGCCCGGCAAGGCGCTGGAGGATGGCTTCAAGGCAGGCTTCGCGGGCCTTGGCGGTCTCCTGGGCTATCTCCTGCACGACGGGCTCGGGGACAAGCCACGTGGTGCCTCCGCCGGGCTTCTCGACGGCAAGGGCGCCGAAGTCGGCACGCCTGCAGAAGTCGAGGAACGTGCTCCACTCGGGATTGCTGGTCATGCCGACGATGCGTGCTGCATCCTCTACGCGATAGTAGCGGCGTCTACTCATGGCGTGCACCTCCCTGCCCGATAACGCGGAGGGCCTCGCTGGCGGGAAGCAGCCAGCGGTTGCACCACGAGGGCTTTACGGCCTTGAGACGGCCTTCCTGGCATGCCTTGCAGACGGCACGCTCAGTGAGCCCGACGGCGGCAGCGAAGTCGCGGACGGTCATCAGGCCGGATCTGGTGTAGTCGAGGACGCCCTGTCTGGCGGCGTCACGGTCGGAGCCGGAGGGCTCGGGAGCCGGGGCTGTAGGCGTATTCATACGCGCCTCCCTTGCCCGCTCGTCCCTCCGTGGGCCGATCATGGAGATGGGCCAGCCTGCCAGGAGCGCCAAAAGCCATCAAGGCGATGGGTGGACAACAGCCACGTCCTGAGTCTAAACTGGTCCGCACAAGGAGACCCCATGATCTGCCGCGCCGGAGGAAAGGAGCGAGCGGCTTATGGTTATCAATACGACGGCAGGAAGGGTAGTTGACCGCTACCCTTCCTGCTTTTGCGTTGTGAAATATGCCTCTGCGCATGATATGGTAATTCCTTCAAAATCAGCTTACTTGACGGGGAAAAGCACGTCAAGCGCCCGTGTGCGCCGTGTGTAGCTACGGTAGAAGGCACATGCCGGGGCATTTCTGAGCTGATCTCCTAGTCGGCGCCAGCGGACTGCATCGCCGACGTCCGGTCGAGCCTCAGAGGAGCGTAGGAGATGCGCTCCAGGGTCTCCCTCGCGTCGCGCAGGCTGTCCAAAGCCTGCCGGAGGGCCAGCTTGAGGCCCATCACGGCATCGCCAGACAGCCGGATCTCGTCGGCGCTGTCCGTGACGTCATCCAGAAGGGCCAGCAGAAGCTTCGCCCTGTCGATGGAGCCGAGAGCGGACCGGATGCCAGCATCGCGTCCCGCCGTGACCTCCGCGTTCATCTTCATGTCGGTCCCTCCTAGTCGGCGCCGGACATGGCCGGGGCTCCAGCGCCGTCATCGAAGGCCCTGGCGAGGATGGGCATGTCGCGGGTCAGGACGATGAGGCGCTCAAACACGTCGCGGACGGCATGCTCGGCGTCCAGAAGCTGCGCGGAGAGCATGAACTCCACGGTCTCGCGGACAACGGCGGCCTGCGTCCCGCCTTCCGGCCTGAGCAGGCTGGTCATGGGCGAGAGCAGGGCGTCCTGCACGGCGCGGCGGTATCCGGCGATGGAGGCGCGGGCCTCCTGCAGGGCGCGGAAAGCGCCGTCGAGGTCGACTCCGGCGAGCCTGAGCTCCTGCTCGGCAGGACCGAGGGCGCGGGGGAACCGGTCCAGGCAGGCGGCCCTGCGGAGGGCCTTGCCGAAGTCCTTCGCAGGGAGGTCGGCGATGCGCTCGACGCCGAACTCGTGGCAGAGGGTCCGGCCCAGCTCGGAGCACCTGGCGCTCCTGTTCGTGCCAGCGGGGTATCTGTCGGCGGCTTCGCGGATGGAAGCCCTGACGGCGGCGGCCTGCTCGGGCGTCAGGGTCTCGGGGACTGCAAATTGCACGGATTCCGTGCTGGTGATAGTCGTGTTCATGGACATATGCACCTCCTGCGTGCTGTGTCCCGCCCCAGCTCCGTCTCGTCCACGGCGCCGGGGCTTCGTCGTTATGGGATCAGGCGTCCTCGTCGGGCGTCTCGGCGTCGGCTCCGGATGCGGGGTCCTGTCCGCGGGCGATCCATGCCTTGAGGGCGTCGTAGTCGATGCGGAATCCGCGGCCCATCCGCACAGCAGGGAGACCCTTGTCGGATATGGCCGTCAGGACCGCCTTGCGGTCGCACCGAAGGACCTCGGCGGCCTCGGCTACGGTCAGGCCAAGCGGGGGCCAGGACGTCGGCGCTGCCTTGTCGCTGTCGTTCACGTTGATGCTCCTTCGGGCCGGGATGAGCTCCCAGCCACGCCTGCACCCTACCAGCACCTCGCCACCTTGTAAAGCACTTCAACGCGCTTCAATGCGCTCTAATGCTCTTCAACGCGCTTCAACGCGCTTCAACGCGCTTCAGCATGGCCCTTCCGTTGGGTAAAATTATGGGTAAAATCCCGCTTTCCGCGCTAACTGCCTGATTCTCGGCACACGTTGTGCTCCTGTATGAGGAGCCAAACCGCTTTCAGCTATGCGCAAAGGACAAGGCATGGCGTTCCGCATGACGGAACGGTCCGCAGGACGGCAGGCAAGGCCATGGGAGCCGATTTAAGCCACGCCTCGGCCTCGTCATGGGCCAGCACAAGGGAGACGTCCTCCGGATGCGTCTACGGCCAGCCTGGAAGCCGGAAAGGGCATGTCCGGCGCCTGGTCCGGCTGACATGTCAGAATCGGCAGGGCATGGCCTCCGCTCCCTGCCATGTCAGGCTCATCCGGGAAGCAAGGCTCATCGTTCCCAGTAAACTGCCAAGGCATCCTAAACGGACGTCGCTCGGCCTTGGCAGTTTACTGGGCTGGCATTGCTCTTCCAGCAGGAAAGCCTTGCTCTGCCACGCCAGAAGCCTGTCTAAGACGTCCCGGCCCAGACATGGACCAGCACAAGGGGTAGGTCCGGCAAGCGCAGCCACGGGCCTGCCAGGCACGTCCTCGGGCTCGCCAGCCTTCGTCCCGGCCGGACGCGAAGACGGGGACGTCCTCGCTGAAGACGTCCTCGCCGGGCAGGGTAGCACGCCCGCCATGAATCGTGCGACGGCGCCGGGCCGGGAGCCTTCCCGCGCGCGGGCGCGTGCGCGATGACCTATCCTTTCCAGGGAAACTCGGGCGCATGCCTCGCGGCGGCCACAAGCTCCGGAGTCCTCATGCTCTCGGGGACGCAGGCCAGGACCTCGCCCTGCCTGCTCACGGCCTCCATGCAGAGCTCCGGCGTCTTTTCCTCGTCGGGCAGATCCTCCAAACCCCACGGCGCTCCCTCCCGCAGGGCCACGAGGCAGAGCTCCCTCGTCCGCATCGCCTTCGGCACGAACTGCAGGGCGTGGCCGTTCTGCCGGACGGCATCCAGGCACATCTCCGGCGTCCTCATGCTCTCGGGGACGTACCGCAGCAGGGGCCATCCTCCGTCGGGGCTCGCGACGGCCTCGGCGCACATCTCCGCATCCATGAACGCCTCGGGCATGTACGGAAGCGCCCAGGGATTCTGCCGGACGGCCTCGACGCAGACCCGCGCCGATCTCAGCTTCTCGGGGATGTACTCCAGCATCCGGCCGTCATCCTTCACGGCCTCCAGCGCCTCGCCGACCGTCGACATGCGGTCGAGCATGGCTTCCTGCTCCTCGGTCAGGACCATGGACATATGAACCTCCGATCCGGCACGACGGCCGGGACTGTTGCGGCCAGCTCATGCTGGCCTCGGGCCAGCGTTCCGCAGATCGCATCCAGACGTCAAGCATGGCGCCGGAAGTCCGCGCCCGCCGTGTCATATCTTCCATGGCGAGATGTCACGGTTCTGGGGCGATGTCACGGTCGCGCCGACGGAGCCCGCGGCCTGTCCCGCGCCGTTGCCGTCCAGCAGGGCAGTGGGGTAGTGTCCAGGCACGGCGGCGCCCCCCCGGAAGGAGGGTACGCCAATGAAGAAGCTGAATCGCTTCCTCTGGGTGGTGCTGGCCAATGCGGCCGGTGCCGTCCTTGCGTCGGTCGTGGTCCATGTAATGGGTCTCTAAAAACGCAAGTTGCCCCGGCTGGAACGCGACCGGCCGGGGCGGGAAACTTGTGATTCTGTGAGTCACGGGGGACGCGCCCCGTGGGGCGGGGAGGTGACACTCCTCGCCCCTTTCTTTTCCGATCAGGACGGTCGCCTGTCAAGGATCTGGCTGCGGCGGTGCCCTCGCCGAGGCTGTCCGGCGCCGTGGACGGGGACTTCAAGCACCGGAGCCGGATCCGGGGCTCCAGGACTTCAAGGACCGCTTGCGAGGCGCAGGGCGTAGCACGCGCAAATGCCCCAGCTTCAACGGAAAACGACTTCAAGCGCCGAGTCAGCTTGAGGTCTGCGGCCATGCCCGTAGCACGGGCTCGGAAACCTTCAAGCTGACCGTCGAGCAGTCCTTGAACCGGGCGTCATGGCGGTCCCCTGGACGTCTGCACGGCTCCCCTCCCCTGCCGTTAGACGTCCAGGTCCACCACGGCGGTCACGTGTCGGCGGGAACCGCCGGAACCGCTGCGGCGGCACGTCCGGCAGTCTGGAGCCGGGCCATGCTGGTTGCGCACCCGGCGCCCCAGAAGGACGTCCTGCACTGCCAGGAGGAAGGTCTGCAGATCGGCGGGCAGGTAGGGATGATCCGCCACGTCGCCGATATGCTCGGCCACGGCGGCCAGCTCGGCTACGCTGACGCTTCCAGCGCGGTCGCACAGCGCGTGGGCTCCCGTCATGACAGGCAGGGACGGGGCTGGAAGGTTCTGCAGGCGGGGAAGGTAGACGGCCAGCATGGCGATGATGCCTGGTCGGACATTCATTGCTCTCATCTCCAGTTTCACGGTTGGCGAACAGGCGCCGCCGGACCCGGTGCCCGGCAGTCGGGAGCCAGAATGGCCTGCGCGCGCTGTCGCGGCTAGCAGGCCTCGTCCATGCCAGGGCGTCTTTGCCCGTCGCCGGGGATGATCCGGCCCTTTCGGGGACGCGCCTGCCTGGCCGTCCAGGATGCCCGCCACGGGCTTCGTCCACGGACGGGACCGGACATGCAGGGAGGTCGGCTCCTGCTCGCCAGGAGGGCGCTCAGGGCCGTCGGTAGGCTCGCCAGGCTCAAAAGTAGCCAAAGTAGCCAAAGGAGCCAGGGGTATACGTTTTTAAGTGTGCGCGGAGATGCCTTCCGGGCGCCCTCGGATAGGTGCAGGCGTCTGGGAAGTAGCCAAAGTAGCCAAAGTAGCCAGGGGGTATGCGTTTTAATGTTTCTCGGGGCACCCTGCCCCGGCCTGCACCCTGCCCCGTACCCTGCCTCCCTGTTCACATAGAGGTAGGGGACTATATCACTATATCTTTATATATAGATAAAGATAAGGTTAAAAATCTTTTATAGGCAACCTGGCTTCAATGGCTACTTTTCGGGGCCCGGGAGCCTCCCGGGACGCCACGGAAGATCATTTAAGCGTAGGGGGGGCGGCTACTTTGGCTACTTTGGCTCCTTTCGCCCCTCCAAGGCAGGCCCAGAGCGGGGATCCAGACGCGGGATCGCGCGGCTACTTTTGGCTCCTTTGGCTACTTTTCGCCTTGGAGCCCCTTCCGGACGCCCGGCCGGGCATGCCAGCAGGAGCTCCTGGTGCCTTTCTGGGCTCGCGATGCCCCGTCATGGACGAACGCGCAGGCACAGCGCTCCAAGCCCCGCAAAACGGCTCCCAGGGCCGTTCCGAGGCGTCTGGCGATGCGTCCTTGGCGCCGACGGCAGGGCAGCCGGATGGAACGGCGCCCGCTCCGTCCGCGGACATGGCGGCCGACCCTGCCTTGCCAGCGGAGAAAAGTAGCCAAGGTAGCCAGGGGTTCGGCTGTCCCCGCCAGAAACGGCAAAAGCCCCGGCTCCATGTCGGAGCTCGGGGCCGTCGAGGTCTGGGGTCTGGCAGCCTCCCCGGCGAGGGGCTATGCGGCCTTGCGGTCGAGGCGGTCGAGCAGGTTCTTCACGGTCGTGGGATGCCAGCGTCCGCGCCTCGCGGTCAGGTACCCCCTGGCGTTGAGGTAGTCGGCTATCTTGGCGAAGGACAGGCCCTCGGCCCTCTTTCCGCTCACGACGTCGGCGAGCTCTTCGGCCCTGGCGTCGGCCTTGGCCTTCACGGCCTCGGCGCCCTGCAGGCTCCCACGGCGGTTGCCGAAGGCGGTCGCGCCCATGGGATTGCCGAGGACCACGCCCCGAGCCTTGGCGGCGGCGAGGGCCACCTTGGTGCGGTCGCTGATGAAGCGGGCCTCCTGCTCGGCTACCAGGGCCATGACGCCGACCGTCATCCTGTTTGCCCCGGGCATGTCGCAGCAGACGAAGTCGATGCCGGAGTCCTGGAGG
>JAEIGA010012462.1_pt1 | contig 12902 bp, 11 predicted proteins | sample 9270691 | NCBI WGS metagenome assembly JAEIGA01 (sample SAMN17057246, study PRJNA624740) | gut metagenome | biome: biome; isolation source: fecal sample | host: Bos grunniens | place: China: Xizang | collected 2019 | reverse complement strand
GCCATGCTCTTCGTTTCGGCAAAGGTTAGCCAGTTCGCATTGTTGCCACAGGGTAAGGTTGAGGCTGCAAAGCGTGTTAAGGCTATGGTTGCCAAGATGGACGAACTTGGTTTCGGTAACTGTACAAACACTCGCGCTTGCGAGGCCGAGTGCCCCAAGTGTGTTTCAATCAGCAACATCGCACGCCTGAACCGCGAGTTCATCAAGGCTAAGTTGAAGGATTGATAATCCCTCGTATATTTGAGAAGGTGAGGCTGCCAGTGTGGTGGCCTCACTTTTTTTTTGTAAAAATTTGTTTAAAAATTCAAAAAGATATACTTTTACGCCAACACCTTTGATACTTAATGAATTGTGTGGAATTTTTAACGACATCGGGTGGAGAAAAATTAGTAATAACACATAAATATCTAAAACTATGGGAGGCATTATTTTAATTTTATTGATTTACTTCTTGGGCTTCAAGAAGTATTACATCTGTATTAAGGATACAGCCAATGCTAATCGTGAAGAGTTGACAAAGGTTCTTAAGTATGAGTTCGGCATGACACTTTTCGAAGTAGAGAGGATTATGAATAACACTCCATACGACCGTTTTGCCGGCACATTCATGAATGCTTATTCTATAAAGAAGAAATTGCAGAAGGCGGGTGCCGAGGCAACTCTTTTCATGAAGCCTTTCTGGAAGAAGGTTGAGGAGGGTCCACGCAATGAACTTAAAGAGGATGATTTTCCTCAGGTTGAGAATCCAAATGTTGATGCTTGGCAGTATATAAACGAGGCTATGGAACTGGCCTTGAGTTCTGGTTCGGGCGAGGAGGAGAACCTCTATCTTGCTTCGGTTGAAGAGGCAAACAGGGTAGACGAACTCCTTGACAAGGCCGAGGCGGCAGCCGATGATCCGCTTGAGGACAGTTACCTTGAGAAGGTAATCCTTCTTAGACATGCCGTCAGTTACTCGCTCAAGAGACACTGGACACACTCATGGATAATCATCGGTGGCGTGTTCCTCTCAATCTTTGTGCTTGCAACCTGTAATTCCGACAATCAGTCGGCTGTCAGCAGGGCCGAGAGCAGGCTTTACACCGTTGAGCACTGGGTAGAGGCCGATACTGTGTTCGAGTCTTATCCTGCTGATATAAGATACTTCAATGATATCAATAACCCCAAGCATGCAAAGTCTGATTTGCTTTGCAGACACTATGAGAACTATCTAAGACATACTGAAAATGCCGAGCATGACAGACAGTGTGCCGATACGGCAACTGTAAAGTCTGTAAAGAAAGATTTCCTCAATTCGGCCAAGAAGGAAGAGGAATTGGCAAAGAAGTCCTTGAAGCAGTATAACAAAATCAACAAGATGGATTTTGATGACTTGCAGGATTATTATGAAGACATTTGTGAAGATGAAGTTGATGCAGCCGAAGGAAGTGCGTTCTTCTTGTGGTTCCTACTTGTTGTGTTTGTGATAATGACTCCGTTGTACATTATGGCTTCTTACCAGTATGGTCACGTCATCATCAAGCACCAGAAAGAGGCTGTAAGGCTCGAGAAGATTAAGAAAGCAGCCTTTGCTGTTGCGTCAGCCCTGTTTGGTGCAGGCCTTGCAATGCAGTTCTTCCCAAGCACAACAGTGAAGACATATTGGAGTGATGGCAGTACATCCACACACACCGAGGAGAATGTCTTCAACTACATTATCATTGCGCTAAAGATTGGCTTGTTTATACTTGCTGTACTGGTGGTATGTTTTGTATCATGCTTCCTCATGACCTATATGACAATAACAGGTTTGTACAGAAATTACAACTGGACGGTAATCTACAACGACTTCAAGACCAGGTTACAGTCTTTGAAAAAGTAAACAAACGGTGATTTAACCGGTAAAAAATAAGGCTTCCGGCTTAAGCCGGAAGCCTTATTTTTTTATTCTTCTTCTTTGAATGTTGCCTTGTAGATGCGGGTGGCAATGCAGTACGACAGTGCTCCGCTAATAAACCCGGCAATGGCATCTATAAGGTAGTGTGCCTTTATGTACACCGTTGCGCAGCACAGCAATATGAAGATTGGCAATAGGGCTGTGAAGAGTTTTCTGTTCGCTTTGAATGTGAGAATCATTACAACAACCGATACTCCGATGTGCGAACTTGGGAATGCTGCAGTGGGGCGTTCTCCTGCACTTTGTGCAATATTTACAAGTTTGGTGAATAGTATGCCTTTTCCCTCCTGTGCAATAGAAATTTCGGGGTTCAGGTTAAAGTAGTTGCCAATGTTTTCATATATACCGCTGCTTGCTGCCGCTTCGCCGATTACAGGAAAGTAGAACTGTGGGCCGGCAACCGGCAGGAATATGTATATGATGTAGTGGATGAAGAATGCTGCCATAATGATGAATGAGCATCGCTCAGCCTTCTTAGGCAGTTTGAAAAAGTAGTACATTGTCACCACTGTAATCATTGGGTAATAGAGCCAGTATCCCATGTTGAATGCCTCGCGCCAGAATTCGTTGCTCAACAGTTGTTCGAACAGTATTGCAGGCTGGCAGCCAAAAATGCCGAACTCCAACGATGCAAACAGGTGGTCGAGATTAGGGAATATGCGGTTGAATTCGAATGTGTCGGGGTACCAGTAGTTGAGCAGGAACATTTGTGACACCATTCTCACCATTACCATGAACCTTGAAGGGAACTTTGTGTAGGCATATATGACTGTGAATGTTCCCAGTAGTACAAGGAAACGTCCCATGAGCATACTCTGCGGGTCGCTGAGCCTGTTGTAGAAGATGATTATCAGCAGCGTTGTAAACAGGTTGTAGAGTATGTTTATCTTCTCTACTGCAATGAACTTTGTTTCAGCCTCCTTGCATTTGAAGAAATCTTTGGTCATTATTCTAAATTTTTGAAAAACAGCGCGAAATTAACTAAAAAAATGCGTGGCGGCAATAGTGTTGCAGCGGTGATGCTTAAAAACTGTTTAAAGAATGATACTTTTACCCTTTTATAATTGCTTTGTGCTCTTTTATTGTTAATTTAGCAACAATAAAACATTGGAGTTATGTCAAAGAAAGGTTCAAAGGGAAAGGGACGCCTCAATAAAGGCGCAGTTGTTGATATGATGGTCGATTTCTTCAACCGTAACGACAGCCGCATCGTCAGTCCAAAGGAGATTTTCAAAGAACTGAATCTCACATCCACATCGGCACGCACCTTGTGTGTGAATATACTTGATGATATGGTCTTTGACGGCTATCTCATTGAGCCGGAGTTTAGGAAATACCGCCTTGCCGACAATTCTTCTATTCTTGTGGGAACATTCTTGCGCAGCAAGGATGGCTATAACGAGTTCCATCCCGAGGATGGCAGTGACCCTGTGCTTATCAGCGAGCGTAATTCGGCGCACGCACTCACTGATGATGTTGTGCGTGTGGCGCTCTTTGCAAGGCGTCGTGGACGTGGTCGTGAGGGCGAGGTGGTTGAAATCATCAAGCGCACACACGATACTTTTGTGGGTGAACTGAGTGTGGAAAGACACTATGCCTTCCTTATAACAGAGAATCGCCTTATGCCAAATGATATCTTCATTCCAAAGGATTTGCTCAAGGGTGGAAAGAGTGGCGACAAGGCTGTCGTAAAACTTCTTGAATGGCCGCTTGATAGCAAGAACCCGGTGGGCAAAGTTGTAGATATTCTTGGCAAGAGCGGTGAGAACGATACAGAGATGAATGCCATACTCGCAGAGTACGGCTTGCCATATACCTACCCGGTTGCAGTAGAGCAGGCAGCAGCCCAGTTGTCGGCCGACATCACTGATGAGGAGATTCTCAAGCGTGTAGATTTCCGCTCGGTAACAACGCTCACCATTGACCCTGCCGATGCAAAGGATTTTGACGATGCGCTATCCATACGTCCTGCCGGCAATGGTTTGTGGGAGATTGGCGTGCATATTGCCGATGTGTCGCACTATGTAACCGAAGGTAGTATCATTGACAAGGAGGCGTTCAAACGTGCCACATCAATATATCTTGTCGACCGCACAATCCCAATGCTCCCCGAGCGTCTTTGCAACGACCTTTGCTCGCTGCGCCCGCATGAGGACAAACTTGCCTATTCAGTGATTTTTACAATGAATGACAAGGCCGAGGTGAAGAAGTTCGATATAGCCCGCACTGTCATCAACAGCGACCATCGTTTCTGCTACGAGGAGGTACAGGAGATTATCAAGAACGGTGAGGGGCTCTATTATGACGAGATAAAAACCCTGAACACGCTTGCACAGAAGATGCGCGAGAAGCGTTTCCAGGCCGGTGCCATTGATTTTCAGCAAGCACAGGTGCACTTCCGTCTCGATGATAGCGGCAAGCCGCTGTCGGTCTACTTCAGCGAGAGTGACGAGTCGCACCAGTTGATTGAGGAGTTTATGCTTCTTGCAAACCGCACGGTGGCCGAGAAGATTGGCCGCAAGGCGCCAAATGCTCCGCTAAAGACATTCGTTTACCGTATACATGACCAGCCTAACCCCGAGAAGATATCGATGCTCTCTAAATTCGTGAGCAAGCTTGGCTACAAGATGAAGAGTGCAAGCGGGCGTACAACATCGGCCTCGGCACTTAACAGCCTGTTGAAGGAGGTGCATGGCAGCAAGGAACAGAATGTCATTGAGCAGATTTCATTGCGCACAATGCAGAAGGCGAGGTACTCGACAGAGAATATCGGTCACTATGGCCTTGCATTCCGCTTCTATACTCACTTTACGTCTCCAATACGCCGTTACCCCGACTTGCTTGTACATCGCCTGCTTCATCGCTATCTGACGCTTGAGGCGCGCACTGTGAGCAAGCCAAAGTATGAGGATTTGTGCGAGCACTGTTCGGCACAGGAGCAGGTGGCTGCCAATGCCGAGCGTGCAAGTATCAAGTACAAGCAGGTAGAGTTCATGATCGAGCATATTGGCGAGGAGTTTGATGCGGTAATCAGCGGCGTGACTGAGTGGGGCTTCTATGCCGAAATTAACGAGAACAAGTGCGAGGGCATGGTGCCCATGCGTACGCTGCAGGACGACTACTATGAGTTCGATGAGGCTAACTACTGTATCATTGGCCGTCGCCGCAAGCGCAAGTTTACTATCGGCGACCCAGTTCGCATTCGCATTATGCGTGCGAACCTCGATCGCAAGCAACTTGATTTTGAACTGGTAGAGGAGTGATTTTCATTCCATTTCAGAAACGGGTGTCATATTTGTCAAAAAAACAGTATTATGAAACTGCTTATAATAGAAGACGACAATTCGCTGCGCGAGGTTATGCAGCGCGCTCTCACCACAGAGGGATATGTGGTGGAGGTTGCACCAACGTTCTCCGATGCCTGTGACAAGATTGCCGGCTACAGTTATGACTGTATATTGCTTGACATTATGCTGCCCGACGGTAACGGCCTGCGTCTGCTTGAACAGATAAAGGCGCTTGAAAAGAACGACAGGGTCATAATTATCTCGGCACGAGATTCGCTTGATGACAAGATTGAGGGGCTTGATTTGGGGGCTGACGACTATTTGCCAAAGCCATTTTATATGGCCGAACTGTCGGCACGCATAAAGAGCGTCATGAGGCGTGGCGCAGGTGCTGTAAACAGGACAATGAGTGCAGGCAATATTGTTCTCGACCTTCAGAGCCGCTGTGTAACAGTTAGCGGCAATCCTGTAACCTTGCTTAAGAAAGAGTTTGATATATTGCTCTACTTCATGCAGCGTCCTAATCACATTGTCGATAAGGCTGTGCTTGCCGAATCGGTGTGGGGCGACCACATTGATATGGCCGATAATTTCCAGTTCGTCTATGCACAGATAAAGAACTTGCGCAAGAGGCTTGCCGATGCAGGCGCCTCGTATAATGTCAAGGCGGTGTATGGTTTTGGATATAAATTTACAGATGCTGAATGATGTATGAAACTGATATATAAAGTAACCATTCGTTTGGCTATAGTCATTATGCCGGTGCTGCTATTGTGGGCAACTGCATTCTATTTTACAATGGTTCACCAGGTGAATGACGAGACCGATGACAGCCTCGATGATTATGCCGAGATGATTGCTCGCCGCGTAATTGTAGGCGAGGAGTTGCCAACGCCCGGTGATGGCACCAACAATACATATTCAATAGAATTGTTGCCGGCAACCAGGAATTACGAGGATTATGAGTCATATGAGGACCGCGAAGTCTATCTCTACCGGAAGAACGAGACCGAGCCGGCACGTACCTTGACAAAAGTCTTTCACGATACTGATGGCACTGCATATAAACTTGTCGTTTCAACGCCAACGTTTGAACGTGATGATATTATAAGGGCGCTACTCATACATATTGCAATAATATATGTGGTACTTCTTTGTATAATCATCTTTGTGACAGTCCTTGTCTTCAGGTTCAGTATGAGACCACTGTACTCGCTGCTGAAGTGGCTCGACGGCTATCGCCCCGGCAGTGGCATTGCGGGGTTCCCGGATGAGGAGTCGGTTGTGGAGTTCAAGAAACTCACACGTGCTGCGCGAGAGACTATTGAGCGTGCCGAGAACCACCTTGAGCGCCAAAAGCAGTTTATTGGCAATGCTTCGCACGAACTGCAGACACCGCTTGCCGTGCTTGGCAACCGCATAGAGTGGCTGATGGACAACACCGCGCTCACCGAGGAGCAGTTTGCCGAACTCTCCAAGATGAGGCAGTCCATTCATCGCCTTGTGCGCCTTAACCGTACACTGTTGCTGTTGTCAAAGATTGACAGCGGCCATTTCCTTGACAGGAGCGATGTTGACATTATACCTATAATTGAAAACGAACTTGAGATATACAAGGAAATTTTTGCCGAGAAAGAACTTGTATGCAATGTAAAAATGCCAAAAAGCCTTGTTGTGCAGATGGATGAGATGCTTGCATCGACAATGGTCAGCAATCTCATCAAGAATGCTTTCGTTCACTCGCCGTCAGGCGGAACAATAGACATTATTATCTCCCGCAGTGAGTTCTCTGTCTCGAATAAAGGCGGTGAGGCTCTTGACAAGGCACGGTTGTTCGACCGTTTCTACACAAGCGGCAAGACTGGCTCCACAGGTCTTGGCCTGGCGCTTGTGAAGTCAATTGCAGGGTACTATGGCTTTGGGCTGCAGTACGGTTTCTGGGACGGCAAGCACTGTTTTGCAATTAGATTGAAAGGGTAATAAAATGAATAAGAAGTGAGCGACGCTCACTTCTTATTCATTTTATATATCCATCACAACCGTCTCGCCTTTTTCAAGTGACGCAGGCACGTTAATGATTCTTTGGTTGCTGCTGCCCCTGAAACGCAGTCCTTCGTCTTTCAGTGCCTCTATGAAGCGTCCGTCAACAAGCACATCTATCTGTTCAAGCAGCGCCTTCTGTGCGGGATTCTGCAGCAGTTCCTCAAACCTGTAGCCGGTGTAGCACCAGATGCTCTTGTGACTATGCTGCTTAATGGCAACGGCAAGTTCTGTGAACCCTTGTGGCTGGAACATTGGGTCGCCTCCGGTGAAGGTTACATCGGCAAAGGGGTCATCGAGTATTACCTTCAGAATCTCATCTATCTCAACAGTGTGCCCGTTTTCAATGTTCCACGACTGCGGGTTGTGGCAACCGGGGCAGTGGTGTGGGCAGCCCGAAGAATAGACCGAGGTGCGAAACCCCGGTCCATCTACTGTTGTGTCTTCCACTATCTCAAGAATGGAGATTGTTGCCATTGTCTTTATTGTTATTACTCGTGTATTACGCGGTCGTTGAGTTCGGAGAGTTTTGCCTTGTTCCAGCGGTCGGTTGTACCAACAAGGTAGCCTGTGATGCGCTGCAGTTTGTCAAGGTTCTTGCTGCCGCATTTAGGGCACTCGTCGAGGTTCTTGCTTGAATTTTCGAAACCGCAGTCGAGGCAACGGTTGCGGTTGTGGTTTACTGAACCGTAGCCGATGTTGTACTGGTCCATCATGTCAACCACCTTCATGATAGCCTCGGGGTTATGTGTGGCGTCACCGTCAATCTCTACATAGAAGATGTGGCCACCGCGTGTGAGGTCGTGGTAAGGTGCCTCAATCTCGGCCTTGTGACGTGCGCTGCACTTGTAGTATACCGGAACGTGGTTGCTGTTGGTGTAGTATTCGCGGTCGGTGATGCCGGGGAGAGTACCGAATTTCTTGCGGTCGCCACGTGTGAAACGTCCCGACAGGCCCTCGGCCGGTGTCGCAAGTATACTGTAGTTGTGCTGGTACTGCTCAGAGAAGTCGTTGGCGCGGTCGCGCATATAAGTGATGATGCGCACACCAAGTTCCTGTGCCTCCTCGCTCTCGCCATGATGCTTGCCTGTGAGTGCTACAAGGCACTCTGCAAGGCCAATGAAACCAATACCCAATGTTCCCTGGTTGATTACCGGTGCAATTGTGTCGCCGGCTTTCAGTTTGTCACATCCTACCCAAAGAGCCGACATGAGCAGCGGGAACTGCTTTGCAAAGGCGCTCTTTTGGAACTCCATTCGTTCGTGCAACTGGCGTGCTGCAATGTTGAGAATGCCATCGAGTTTCGCAAAGAACATAGAGATTCTCTCCTCCTTGCTTGCGATTTCCATACACTCTATCGCAAGGCGTACGATGTTGATTGTGGAGAACGAGAGGTTACCACGACCTACAGATGTCTTGGGACCGAAACGGTTCTCATATACGCGGGTGCGGCAACCCATTGTTGCAACCTCGTGCATGTAACGCTTTGGGTCATCTTCCTTCCAATCCTCGCTTTGGTTGAATGTCGCATCAAGGTTCAGGAAGTTGGGGAAGAAACGGCGTGCTGTCACCTTGCAGGCAAGTTGGTAGAGGTCATAGTTGCGGTCGGTTGGCAAGTAACTTACTCCGCGTTTCTTCTTCCAAATCTGTATTGGGAAGATTGCTGTCTCGCCATTGCCTACGCCACGATATGTGCTGTTGAGCAATTCGCGGATGATGCAACGACCCTCGGCCGATGTATCTGTTCCGTAGTTGATGGAACTGAACACAACCTGGTTACCACCACGTGAGTGGATGGTGTTCATATTATGTATGAAGGCTTCCATCGCCTGGTGTACGCGGGCAACAGTCTTGTTCATTGCGTGCTGCAGTATGCGCTCGTCGCCACTGAGGAAATCAAGTGGCTGCGAGATGTAGTCCTCAACCTCCTTGTTGTAGAGATGTGAGTAGTTTGCTCCGGTGAGTTCTTCGATAGCCTTCAGTTCCTCGATGAAACTTGAACGTACATAAGGCGCAAGGTAGAAGTCGAATGCAGGGATAGCCTGTCCGCCGTGCATCTCATTCTGTGCTGTCTCCATTGAGATGCAGGCAATGATGCTTGCGGTCTCAATGCGCTTTGCCGGGCGCGACTCGCCATGACCGGCGTTGAAACCATTGAGCAATATGTTGTCGAGCGGATGTTGGCAGCAGGTGAGGCTCTTTGTGGGGTAGTAGTCCTTGTCGTGTATGTGCAGATAGTTGTTGTGCACTGCATCATTCACCTCCTCGCTCAACAGGAAGTCGTCAACAAACGGTTTGGTTGTTTCGCTTGCGAACTTCATCATCATTCCGGCAGGTGTGTCGGCATTCATGTTGGCATTCTCGCGGGTAACATCATTTGACTGGATGTTGATGATTTCCTGGAAAATATCCCTTGTCTTTGCCTTGCGGGCAATGCGGCGTTGGTTACGGTAGGCGATGTATTTTTTCGCCACATCCTTGCGGCTACTCTTCATCAGTTCGTTCTCCACCATATCCTGGATGGCCTCTACATCCATCTGTGCATCTCCCTTGAAAGAGATACGGTCGGTAATCTGGCGTATGAGTGATGAGTCCTCACCTATTTCGGTGTGGTACATAGCCATACGTATGGCTGTAGCGATTTTCTCTTTATCAAAGCCGACAATGCGTCCGTCGCGCTTTACAACAGTCTGAATCATATATATTAAAGGATTTTTGTTATCAACAAGAATACTTTACAAAAGTAGGAAAAGTAAAACAAAAAACCATAACAAAAGTGGATAAAAAATATCAACTTTTTTAAAATCATTTCATTTTAACATTCATTTAATAAACTTTGAACGGTTGATTTTATAAAGTTGTTTTTCTCTATTCTAAAACTTTTTGTTATCTTGCAGACGAAATCCCGATTATAAACCTTAAAGCCTATTGTTATGACTGTTTGGATTGTAATAATTGGAGTTCTTGTACTGGCGTTCTGCGTCAAGGCCTGTATAAAACTTTTCCGCAGGAAACGCAACCCCGGGTATCACCCCGATATCTCAACCAGGAACAAACTTAGACGGTTTGTCAACAGGTTCCGTCATCTTGAAGGTATTGGAGATTGATGCGTGAATACTTTTACGCGCGGGTTTAGCTTTGTTGTTTTTGTTAAATTGTGTTAACAATACTCTGGGGCTGTCTATAATGATATACATTTGTATCGCTTTCTGGGATATTGCTGTGTTCCGGGAAGTCTGTTTGTTCAACTTATAATAATAAGGTTATGATTAAAAGTAGAATATGTGAGATACTTGGAATAAAGTATCCTATTTTTCAGGGTGGTATGGCCTGGGTGGCCGATGCCGAACTTGCTGCTGCTGTTTCAAATGCCGGTGGCTTGGGTCTTATTTCGGCAATTAATGCCGGAACAGAGGCTGTGCGTGACGAGATACGCAAGTGCAAGACACTTACCGACAAGCCTTTTGGTGTGAACATAATGCTTCAGGCCCCTAACGCGGCAGAGATTGCCGAGATGATTGTTGAGGAGGGTGTGAAGATTGTTACTACCGGTGCAGGCTCGCCGGCAAAGTATCTGCCAATGTGGAAGGAGAACGGTGTCAAGGTAATCCCTGTAATTGCATGCGTTGCTCATGCAGTGAAGATGCAGGCTGCCGGTGTTGACGCTATTGTTGCCGAGGGTGCCGAGTCGGGTGGTCACGTGGGCGAACTGCACACAATGCCGCTAATCCCACAGATTGTCGACGCGGTTGATATCCCTGTGGTTGCTGCCGGCGGTATATGTGATGGCCGAGGTGCTGCTGCGGCATTCATGCTTGGCGCCGATGCAGTGCAGGTTGGTACGCGCTTCATCACTGCTACGGAATGTACAGCACACGAGAACTACAAGGAGAAACTCGTCAGCGCTACAGATATCTCTACAATCGTTACAGGCAAGACTCATGGTCATCCCGTACGTTCTTTGAAGACTCCTTTCTCAAGGACCTTCGCAAAGATGGAGACCGACCCTAATGTAACCCCTGAGGAGATTCTGGCATTTGGTGGCGGAGCGCTCCGCAAGGCCGTGAAGGAGGGTGACGTTGATGGCAGTTACATGGCCGGCGAGTGCGCGGGACTCATAAAGCAGGTCGAGCCCGCAGCTGCCATTGTCGAGGATATCATCCTCGGTGCCGAGAAGGTTATGAGGGAGAGAATGAGCAGGCTGGACTGAAAAAGGACTGATTGGTAATATATAAACAGCAATATGGCGACAATTTGTCGCCATATTGCTGTTTATTGCACTCCTTATTATATTTTTATTTGCTATTCAATGGTTACTTTTTGTTAAAAATTGCTTTAATATACAAATGTGGAAATTTTTAAACTACATACCGCTTTACGGATATTAACGATTTTTTACTATTTTTGTACCAACCAAGCACAAAAAACACTATGCACCCAAACAGATACATCCTGCGGTTCATCACCGTTCTATTGCTGTCAATTCCATTTGTCGTGCATGCACAAAAGACAAAAACCGTCTCGGCAACATATACATACTATGCCCAGGAGAATGTTTCAATAAACGAAGCCAAGAGCATAGCCTTTGAGAGGGCCAAGATACAGGCCTTGGCCGATGAATTCGGCACGACGGTATACAGTTCCAGCACTCTCATTGCCAAGAACGGCGAGAATGAGTCCTCTGTCGATATGTTTTCCATTGGTATCAACGATGTCAAAGGTGAGTGGCTGGAGACTACTGCAGGGCCGCACTATGATATAGCCTATGAGCAAGGCTTTCTTGTTGTCAAGTGCAGCGTTAAGGGGTGTGCAAGGGAAATCAGTGGAGCAGGCGTTGAACTGGATGCTGCCATACTGCGCAACGGCAAAAGCCGCAAGTTTGAGAGTGACGAGTTCAAGAGCGGCGACGATATGTATCTGCTGTTCAAGTCACCTGTCGATGGCTATATTGCTGTCTATCTTCTCGATGATGACGACCGTGTCTACCGTCTGTTGCCATACAGGGGAATGAGTGGCGATGGTTACAGCGTAAAGAGGATGAAGGAGTATCTGCTCTTCTCGAGCAAGGATTGTCCAAGTGCCGATTTGAACACCGTTGAGGAGTATACCCTTGAGGCCGACAAGGATATTGAGATGAACAGGGTGTACATACTGTTTTCAAGGAAACCCTTTGTCTCGGCCTACAATGCCGAGGAGTGCGGTGGAGAACTGCCTGTTGCCGAACTGGAGAAATTCCTTAAATGGGCCGCTTTAATGAGAAGCAAGGACGATAGTATGCAAATTATAGAAAGAATCATTAAAATAACAAATAAATAAAAAAGATATGAAAAAAGTTTTGTTTATTCTTTTCTTTGCCACACTCTCCCTGGGTAGTTATGCCCAAAAAGGAATGCAGGGAGTGGGCTTGTCGGTAGATCCGGGATATATAAATTGTAACGAAGGATTTGCTCCTATAACTACTCTAAAATACCAATATTATATTCATGACAATATAAGAGTGGTGCCATCTTTGATGATGGGTGCAGAGGATGGAGTATTTAGCATAAACCCTTATATCAAGGCCGACGTCTTTTTAACCCCGATAAGCAAGTTTCGTGTTTACGCCTCGGCCGGTATTGGTTATGCACATGTCTCTGAAG
>JAEIGA010012461.1_pt1 | contig 12903 bp, 11 predicted proteins | sample 9270691 | NCBI WGS metagenome assembly JAEIGA01 (sample SAMN17057246, study PRJNA624740) | gut metagenome | biome: biome; isolation source: fecal sample | host: Bos grunniens | place: China: Xizang | collected 2019 | reverse complement strand
GACGAATTAAAAACGGATGCAAATATGTCGCCTTGTATATAAGGCTTGATAAATAATATTAATTTTTTATGATGGTTTTTCGCCGACAACGACCGGCGATTACTATAAATTTTTAAAAATTTACGAAAGGAGTAAATTAATTATGAAAAACAGAAGAATTGTTGTAGTAGCTCTTATGCTCGTAGCAGTTATCTGTGTTGGAGTTGGTTACGCGACTTTGAGCGACACCATCAACTTTACAGGTAAGGTTAGCTACACACCTGACTTCCAGATCGTTTGGGGTGAGGCAACCTATGCAGACGGACTTCTTACCGATGTCAGTGGCACCGATACTGATACCTTTACCGTTTCGATGGACACTACGGAGTGGACTGTTGGAGAGTCCAAGACCTTTACAGTAGATGTAAAGAACAACAGCCGCTATGCTGCAGAGAATGTTCAGGTAAAGGGGCTCAACTTTGACGCTTTGGGTGGCAACTACACTGTTACCGCAGCAGTTACCGGTGCTACTACGATAGCGGTTGGTGGTACAACCACTGTAACTGTTACAGTTACCATGACAAACTATCCTGAAGATGCTGTTTCCGATGCAGCGTTCACATTCCAAATTTACGCAGATCAGGGCGTTTCTGCACAGAATTAATAGCTAACAACCTCACTTATAAACCGACAAGAAGGAGTACATATGAGAATTGATAAAAGATTGTATATATGTGTAGCACCCTTCTTGGGCGCGCTCCTTCTTGTCAGTTTTATAAGAGAAAAAATTGCGCAAAATATCGCCTTAGCTCTTGTTGTAGCTATATCGGCAGCCCTTTTGTGCCACGCTCTCAAAAAGAGAGACATTCACGATGTTCACAAAAACCAGGTGGCTTGGGTAATGGCGGCGTGTGCCACTATTATGGTCGTTGCATTCTTCCTGACGGGTATTGCCTTTGGCTTTAACAAAATTAGTATAAAGCCTGCGTTTATCTGGAATTTTATCCTGCCGTACGGCTTGACTATTATCTCGGCTGAGATTTTGCGTAGTGTATTGCTCGCGCAGAAAAGCAAGCTCGTTGCCGTAATTTCTTACGTCGCATTCGTTTGGATCGATTTTTTGATCCTTTGCGATACGAGCTTTTTTGCAAACTTTGAGTATTTCATCGAAGCACTCGGGCTTGCCTTTCTTCCGGCACTCGCCTCCGGCGCTCTTTACCACTACGTTGCAGGGAAATTTGGCGCGCTGCCAAACGTAGTCTATAAGCTGATAATCTTCCTGTACCCCTTCGTTATCGCCTATGAGTCGCAATTATCGAGCGCGCTTGTATCATTTGCAAGAATCTTTTTGCCTATCGGTATTCTGCTTCTTGTACACGTGCTCTACACACCGAGAAGCTTTGTCGTTGCAAAGCGTAAAACTGTCGTCAGCACAATAACGACAGCTATTGCGGCGCTTCTTGCCTCTGGCTATATTATGCTGATCTCGCAGCAGTTTCAGTATAAATTGCTTATTATTGTTACTGACAGTATGTCAGGCTCCATTGACAAGGGCGATGCTATCATATACGAGGATTATGACGGACAGACCATTGAGGTTGGAGATGTTATTGTATTCACAAGAGAAGAAAATAAAATTATCCATCGCGTAATGGATATTAAAAAAATTAACGGAGAACTCCGTTACTATACCAAAGGAGATGCCAATAAAGGCATGGACTCAGGTTATATCACCGATTCAAGCATTGTCGGTGTAATAAATTTGAACATCAAGTATATCGGTTATCCTACTATATGGATACGGTCGCTATTTGAATAAACGCATTTTTCAGAAAGGAGGGACTACAATTGTCTGAATTGGAAAAACAGCTCAGAGATCTGCACGAGCAGTGGAGAAAAAAATGGACGATGATACAAGCTATTATTGTCTGTGTTCTTGCTTTTCTTACATTGATAGCAGGCTTCACGTTCGCAGGCATTAAGAAAAATACATACGTACCGTATGTGGAAAACGGAAACGTTATCCACCGAGCATATCTTGGCGATAACGAGTTTTATGATGAGAATTATCTCAACGGTACTCACGCTTACGTCGCATCCTTGATTGACAGTATGACAGCTGACTTCAGTTACGATCTTGAGATGGCGGCAACTGACGTTCGTTTTCAGTACATCTACCGTGTGGATGCTCAGATCGAAATAAAAGACAAAGCAAGTAATTCCCCTGTTTTTAACCCCGTAGAGACTATTCTTCCCACAACCACTAAGGTCGCCGAGGGCAAGAGCCTTAGCATTAAAGAGCTTATCACGCTCGACTATAACAAATACAACAGTATCGCGAAGAATTTTGTGGACTCTTACAACGTAAAAAATACCGAAAACACACTTATCGTCAGAATGCACGTTGACGTCGTTGGTATGAGCGAGAGCTTTACTAAGGACAGCACCGGCGAATATGTTATAGAGCTTTACGTTCCGTTGCTTGAAAACACGGTAAAGCCGTCGGTTTCCACGACCATTCCTGCCGGTGTGCAGGTGATCGTTGCCAAGGATACGACCGTACAGACGGTATTTATGATACTCTCTATCGTATTTGGCAGTATTACCGTTCTCGGCGCGGCATGGTTGTTTATATTTATTGTGTTTACAAGAAATAAGCATATATATTATGCTCGCAAGGTCAAGAATTTAGCTACAAACTATAAGGCATACATACAGAAGATACTCGATGATTACGACACTACGGGATATCAGGTTATCCGCGTGGCAGAGTTCACAGAGCTTCTCGAGATTAGAGATACTATTCGTCAGCCTATCTTTATGTATGAAAACGACGATAAGACCGCAACCAAGTTCTTTATAGTAACGTGTGTTAACAGCATACACATATATGAGGTCAAGGTCGAGGATGACCCAGAGGGAGAGGCAGAATATAAGCTCAAGCCGTTTATACTCTTTGTAGCTGCCTCGTGGGAAAAGACGAAAGCTTTTGTAAAGAAGGTTTGTCACCATATTAAAGCTTTCATCGTAAAATTGTACCGTGCAATCAAGGCGTTTGTAGTGAAGCTCTTTACTAAATCGAATCCATTAGATTCCCAAGAACCCCAAGAGATTCCGGAGATTCAGGAGCCTGAAGAACCTAAGGAGCCTCAAGAGATTCAAGAGCTAAAGTATCCCGCCTCAAACAACAAGAACCGTAAAAACAAAAACCTCGTAAGAAAAAACGCAAAAAAAGGCGCAAAAAACAAAACAATTATAAGGCAATAAAATAAATAGAAAAGGGAGTGTTACAGTGAAATTAGTTAAGGTATTGATTTGTGTGGCACTCTCTCTTTCTTTTTTAATTATTGGAATTGGATTTGCAGTGCCTAATGCCACGTTGAACTTCACGGGAGACGTGAGCTTTCAGCATACGAACCTTTATATTTCAAACGTAACAACGCAAGGAAACGTTAATATTATAGGCTATTCCGGAACTATGTTTACCTTAACGGCAGACGAAGGGGCTACTATGACGGTTTCTATCACTAATCCGTTAAATGATCCCCATTATTATCTGAACTATATTGCAGGCGACCATACTCTTGATGATGTTATTGACCAAGAACATATAGATGGATTTACATTATCTGAAAACATGGTGGCCGGGGCTGAGATTGCGAGTGGTGGGACTTTGACGTTTACCGTTGCCTTCACAGCAGGGGTAGAGTATATTATTAAATTCAATTTTACAACAGTGGCACCAGAAACTGAGTACAAAGGCATGACCCTTAAAGGCTTGGATACAGATGGCGACGATGTGCCCGATGTTTACGTTGTTACCGCTTACGATCAGTCAAACATAAACGTCGAGATTCCCAGCAGTGTAAACGGAGTTCCTGTAGTTGAGATTGCAGGCAGTGCTTTTGCAGAATTCAGTAAACTTACAACTATACGGATTCCTAAGAGCATTACGAGCATTGGCGCGGATGCATTTGCAGATAAGGATAATTCCGGACTTCTGGGTACTCTTAAATATGAGCAAATTACCTTCTTGTACGAGGGTACGTACGAACAGTGGCAAGCGATTGAGAAGGATGCGAATTGGGACAGATACATTGGTCAAGGAAGCAAAATTTATTTTATCGCCGACGGTACTTATATTGAAGAAACGGCAAGTAACGATAGGTGGAGTGAATCACCAAGAGTTTGGTCTGATCCCAAAACAGGAACTTATTCAGACCAATGACATTACGGTTAGACCGAATGAAAATAATTATATAAAAGGATGTAAAAACGAAGGATACAATAAAATTTGAAGCAAAAAAACATGAAGGGAGAGGGTATATGAAGTTAGTAAAAGGCTTAGTTTGTATACTTCTCTCCCTTGTAGTTTTAACGCTTGGCATAGGTTATGCACAAATGAACGACGAGATAACCGCTACAGGAGAGTTGAATTACACGCATACAAGTCTTTATATCTCGGATATGACGCCAGATACAGGCGTTTCGGTTGCAGGATATTCAGGAACTTTAATCAATCTTAACGTCACCGAAGCAGAAAAAGCATTAAAATAAATATCGCCAACCCCACTCAAGATTCGTATTACTACTTAAATAACACATCTTCAAATGAAAACTTTACACTCTCCGAAAATCTGGTGTTAGGTGTTGCTATCGCAGCTTCGGGCGGAAGTATAGAATTTTCCGTTACATTCAAAGAAATAGGGGAATACTCCATTCAATTCGTTTTCACACTTGTTCCGCCCACAATAAAGGATGACGATGGGTTCATATCTTCCACTAATGCAACGGCACTTATTGACTTTGCAATAGACAATATTGATTACGGTCTTAATGCCGACACCGACAAGCATGCATTTGCGTTCTGGTGTACGATAACGAAAATGAACTTCCAAATGGTGCAGAGATATTTGGACAGACAAGTTGAAGTTGATGAAGGTGTAAAGTTTTTCTATATCAATTCAGTTTAATGTGATTTTCAAAGCAATTATCGTCTAAAATTATGTACTTTATAGCGATTGAAATCAAGATTATATACGATAAGATTTAAGAAACAAGGGGCGAATTTCGCCCCTTGTGATTTTATCTGATAATGGCGACACGTAAAGCTCTTCTTACGTGTCTGCCAACGAAATTCAAAAGAGAAAAGCCTCGAAAACGTAGTGTTTTCAAGGCTTCCGATGGTGCGGGTAACAGGACTTGAACCTGCACCTCCTTGCAAAGACTAGAACCTGAATCTAGCGCGTCTGCCAATTCCGCCATACCCGCATATTGAGTTTTTGCTGTTAATTTTTACACGAAGCAAGCTCTTCGAGGACGGGGCAACTAAATCAAGATAACCTTTCACCAAGGTGACACTACCTGAATCTAGCGCAGTCAGCTCACGTAAGGCTCACGCCTTACTTACCTCGGTGCTACGCACGCTCGCAATTCCACCATACCCGCATATGAAGTAACAGGTAAGAGTGAATAGTGAAGAAGTCGCTCTCGCTGTTACATTTTATCCTTTAATTTTTACACGGAGTGTGGTCTCCGAGGCGAGCGTATTTCGCTTATCCGCAACAGTGGTATTATATCACACTTTGTGGGCTTTGTCAATACTAAAAAATATAAAATTTTGGATTTTCACTGGGCCTTTCCAAGACATAAGAGCAATGTAGCAAAAGCTTGTCAAAGCAAGGAAAACTTCCTTGATAAACTTGTGCTGTTATGATAAAATCCTGTTGAGGTTATTTTATGGACTACAAAATAATAAGCCTGGCGGACAGACCCGAGATGAAGGAAACAATGTACCCGTGGCTTTATGAAAAATGGGGAATTTCAGAGGACGCATATCTTCAGAGTATGCAAGATTGTCTGGAAGGTAAGACTCCTGTTCCTCAATGGTTCATAAAACTTGATTTTGCCGAGCTTTTTGGGGTATAAAATGTTGGGGAAATAATCCTCTTTAAAAGAGGATTCGATATTGACAAATGTGTGTATTTGAGTTATAATAATTATATCTTTGCAAAATATCCCCTTAAAGAAGTACTCGAAAGCATATCGATCGTGCCTTGAAAAACCTTTGAAAAGCATTTGATCGTGTAAAAGAATGGAGATAAAATGACATTCACAATATTTTCCCTAATTTTAATAATATCAATAGTTTTTAGCGTGAGTAAGGAAGCGTACAACGGTTACCGGAAGGGTAGCACAAAGGCTATAGTATCTTTTTTGTCCGTTGTTTTTTCGCTTGTGATGAGTACGGTCATCTCCTCACGCCTTATTTCTTTGACCATAGGTCAGCTGGCACTGTCCTACCTGCGTCAGATCAAAGTTTTTAGAAATCTGTTTGATAGTATTGGACAGTTTGAGAGCATTACACACGCGGTGGTATCTATGGTGATATCCTCTATCGTGTTTGTGTTCGTATTCTTGATCTTGTATCTGATATGCCGCATAGTTATATCAATAGTCTATAAGAAGGCACTCAGTTCTGATAAAGAGGACACAGGGTATGTTGGAGAAAATTCAAGCTGGTATACCCGAAACAGTAAGTACATAGGGGCAATAGTAGGAGGAATCAGCGGATTTCTTATGACCGTGATACTGTTCTCGCCCATAATCGGTACGTTTAAGAGCGTGAATAGTATAATGGAAATTGCGAGTATCGAGAGAAATGTGGTTGAGAAGGACTCCGACACGGATAGGTCGGCAGATGAGAGCGAAACACAAGAGACAGAAACCGCAGAGACGGATGAGCAAGAGGAGAAAGACGACAACGACATTGTCAACATCATTTCTGATTACGCCAATGATTTTGCGGGAACCGTTGTGTATTACTGCGGCGGCAAGGCTGTATATGATATGAGCGCGCGAACCGTCATAAACGGAGAAACGGTCATTCTGACGCATGAGATAGAGGCTATAAAGACCGTGGCAGAGGACATTGTCAAGGTCGCGCCTGCGCTGAAGGATCTTAATGAGTTCAATTCCCGAGACACCAGAAGGTTGTCAAGAGTGTGTGAGAAAATGGACGATTCTTATTTCCTGCGACTCCTGTCAGCGTCTGTTGTATCCTCGGCATCACAAAATTGGCTGCAAGGTGAAAAATTTTTAGGAATATCCCGTCCCCGTTTTAATAGCTCAATAGACCCATTCTGTGACGGCGTATTTTCTGTATTAGCGGCAACTAACGCGGACACAGTAGGAGAAGATGTATCTACGTTTATAAACGTTTGTGAGATAATTCTTGATTCCGGAATTCTCGAGACAAATGGAAATTACAGCATGCTTATGGAGCTTTTGGATGAAAGTAGCTTTGTGCAGGACCTCACTGATGAGCTTAAGAGCAATCCAAGAACCGCGTCTTTGGTAGATAACCTTCATCTTTTGGCTATGAACAGCCTGATGAACACCATAAAATTCGACGGCTATGATGTTGAACAATATTACGGCTTGATGGATGATATCACAGAGCAGTTCAACCGAATGAACGGACAGAATCACGAAAAGAAGGTTGAGACGTTGGCAGGATACACCGTTGAGTACTTACAGGATTATGGAGTGGACGTGCCTGTTGACGTTGCTGAAATCATTGTCGATGCGATGATAACAAGTATACCCACCGATGATGGCTATATCACCACAGAACAGATGAAAAACTTCTTTGATAGCTACTACACAGGAAACTGATCCTGCAGATAAATTTTTGGAGAGACTTTATGTTTGATGCTATATTCAGTATCGTGTTTGAGATAACGCTATGCCTTATGAGCATAGCTATATATACGTTTGTGATAGGCTTTGCTTTGCCGTCCCTCCTGTTGCGATTCAAGTGCTCCGTTCGTGACAGAGGACTTCACAAATACACATATCCAGAGGGAAGAGGAGTGCTCTACGAGCCTCATCCTGACCTTAGAAAATACGTAAGCTCATATCTGCTTTTTGTAAAAGACGGAAGCAAATATATAAGATGCAAGGTTGCGGACGACGTTGAGCGCATTGAATATTCGGCGGTTGCCTTTGACGCGCGCAACAGAATAATAGACGTAGTGCGTGTGAAGGACTCGATAGGACCCGCGGGCTGCTCCAAAAGCGTGATGCTTCCAATGAGGACGTCGTACGTGTCGTTTTTGTTATCCTCAGTCAACGGTCAAAAGACGGAGATCGGTGCGACATTGACTTTTGACAAGATTCGCGGAGCTATATTTGCAGTGTCCGTTCTCGTGTTAACAGTAGCAGAGGCGTTCATTTTCAGGGGAACCGTGCTTAAATGCGCACAGATACTTCGTGAATATTTCTTTGCCGTTCCCGAGTTTACCATAAACGGAGGGCTGGTATTTGTAGCTTCACTTCTTATAGGTGCAATAGGAATATGTACCATGTTTTTGAAAAAGAGTAAAGGCGGTCTTAGAGTAAGATGAGTATCAGAGATAAGATCACGGCAAAAGGAATATACAAGCACCCTCAGGCAGAGGACTTCATTAGTGTCAAGCAGTATATGTTCGTTTATCGAGACGGAGTGAAGTACTTGGTCCTAAGATGCTCAAACGATACCGAAACTGCGTTGACGTCTATGAAATTTGTACTGACAGAATTAGACTCCGACGGAGCGGTGTTGGATACTCGAAAGATAACGTACAAGGACATAAACGCAGACGCGGGTGCTACCTTTGCACCAAGCCGCGGAATACCCGTATCGGATGAATGTGTTGATTTCAAGATACGATTTGTCAGAGCAGTCGCGGATAAATACGTATATAAGGCGTCAGGGAAAAGAGCTTACGCGTATTACGCGCCTAAAAAGATATTGGGACGTAGACTCAGCATGAGCTCGGTCGGCTTTTCAACCAGCTCATTTGGGCTTTCGGGCTTTGGACTTATAGCGGGACTGATGGCGACGGCTACGGTCCTGTTGATCGCGATATTGACATTGACGTCAATTTTTTGACAAGTCGATAACCTTATTAATCAGGGGAGAGATCCCTCAAACTTTGGAGAAAACAATGCTTAAATATAACAACATCATTTCGCGTCTTAAAGACGAGGATAAGGTGAGGATACTCACCGATATAAGATCCTTGTCAGACGGGGAGAGAGCAAGTCTCGGACTTCCTAATTTTGCTTTGTGGAATATGCGACATATGCTCCGAGACAGTAAATATCCCTCGCCGCAGGCGTTGGCAAACTCTTGGGACAACCAATTGATTTCCGAGCTTTCGGGGCAGTTGGCTTTGTCTGTAACGGATCCAATATCCAACGTCATAGTGACTCCGAGCGCGAAGGTCAGACTGTCTCCGTACAGAAACGAGATGTCGGAGGATATATATCTTTCTCAGTCGTTGGCAACAGAGTTTGCGCGAGGAGCAATAAATGCCGGAGCGAGCGCGGCTATATCGGGATACTATATGACTGAGACCGACGCGGAGTTTATGGACATAGCTCCCTCAAAGGACGTTTTGCGTGAATTTGTGGTACAGCCCTTCAAGAATGCAGTCCTTGACGGACAAGCGGCTGCTATTATTACGGATAAGCGCGTGCTCTCTGATAAATATGCGGACGTAAATGCGTTTTTGTCTGACAAGGTCGAAACGACCGTGCCGAATGACGCCTTCATGGTTGCGGAGCATCTGTCGGTTGACGATACCGTTTCCTTTCTTATAGATGGCGGTATATGCCTTAAGGGCTCGGCATCTGCGTTGACAGCGGCTCTTAAGAGATATCATACCTTAAAGAAGAAGCAGGAGTCGGGAGACCTAACCATAGGCGATATAAATGTCGAGATACATGAAGGAAAGGCTATTTCTCCCGAGCTTCTTGACCAAGCGGTCGACAGATTACTTGACTTCTTGTTGGGAGCTTCGGGCAACAGGGGCAAAAAGCTACTTCCCGCCGAGCGAGATGAGCTCGCGGTGCGCGCCGCAAAGGAATCCATCGTTCTTTTGAGGAATGACGCCCATTTATTACCCTTGGAGTTCAGCAATATATCTTCGGTAGCTTTGATAGGTGGAATTGCGTCAAGTGGCGAGAAGGGAGACACCCTTCTTGATAGGTGTGAGAAATTGTTCGTTGAGAACGGAGTAAGCCGAGTTGAAAAGGCTCGTGGTTATGACCTCAACGATAACGTAATTATCAAGGATACGTATTCTCCTGATGCGATATCTGCAGTGCAGAGCTGTGACGCGGCGGTATTGTTTATGGGACACGGAGAGGCCAGGGGAAAGAATATCCCCGTCTCACATAAGCTCTCCTTGCCCGCTAATCAGTTGGAGCTTGCCGATATGCTAAAGCCGTATTGCAAAAAGATCATCGTTGTTCTGGAAGCAGGCTTTAGCGCGGACGTTGGATTTTTCGATTCGTTTGCGGCAGTGATGATGGCTCCGATTGGGGTGAGGCACGACGCCTCGGCGATAGTGGACACTCTACTTGGCAAATACAATCCTTCGGGACGTCTTGCCAATACGCTTTATGCGGATATGGACGGGTACTATGACAAGCATCTTGCTTACCGAAACAGATATGGGGTAAGATCGGGAAGATTTGTGGGATACAGATATTACACGACTGCAGATCTTAACGTGGGATATTCGTTTGGACACGGACTGTCATATACGACCTTTGCGTATTCAAAGCTTGAGGTTAGCGGTGACACGGTAAGCTTTACTGTAACAAACAAGGGAACTCGCGCGGGCAGAGAGGTAGCTCAGGTATACGTTGGAGCTTCGGGCTCACAAATAGCGAGACCGAGCCGTGAGCTGTGCGGATATGAGCTTGTTGATCTTGACGTTAAGGAAAGTCGACGCGTAAGTGTTAAGATACAGCTCCCGCAGATCTTCGATGAGGCAAACAACCAGATGGTAACTGAGAAATGCGATTATACCGTCTATGTGGGCTCGTCATCTACAGATATAAGGCTAAGTGTGACCATCTCGGGTGGAGACCACAGTATCGGTGAAAACAGAGAAGAAAAGCTTTTCAATTATCTTCAGACCGAATCAAATATCATAAGTGACAAATATACTTTAGAGGCAGGTTACGATATCATGAACAGATCCATAAAAAATATAGTGTGCGGAATAGGAGCCGCCGTTTTGGCAATAGCTATCGGCGTATATAATGCTCTGACAGCTTCTTCTAGCTTCTTAGGAGTGCTTACGGCAATTTTGGCGGTAGTTGGAATAGTTTTCTTTGTGCTTGACGCCATAGAGAGAAACCAAGCTTACCGTCAGGAGCGTGCAAGAATAGCACAGGAAAACCAAAAGCACTTTGAGGATGCAGAGAAGCTCGCGGAATTTTCTGCGGCAAGTATGTTCAGAGCCGAGTTTGATGTTGTTGCCGATAATTCTGATGCAAGAAAGCTTGCGGTAAAGGAAAACGTACTGTTTGACGAGTCGCTCAAATACGTTGATAAGAAGCTGGATTTCAGCCGTGCCGTAGAGGAGCTTGGAGCCTTTGCTCTTGAGCGTGGATTGTCTCTTGATGAGGACGCGGTGAGAAGCATTATGGCATCCATTTCCTCCTCCAGATTGCTTGTATTCAAGGATATGAGCTCAAGCTCATTTAGTGCCATTGTGTCTGTTCTTTCAGAATATTTTGGTACCAAGGCGTATATCGACACCGTTGATGCTACCTACATCAGCGAGGAGAACGTGCTTTTTGCGTCTGATGAGGAAGGACACCGAGTTAAGAAGAATATGGTGTACGCTATTGAGGGCGCCTCAAACGTTAAGGAAAGATTGCACATCGGTGCGCTTGACGGAGTAAAGTGTGAGGATATGGTCAAATATTTCGCGCCTTACGTCAAATACGCGAAAAATCCCTTTGGCTATACCGTAATAACCGCACACAATGAGCATAATAAAGAGGCAGATTACTTTATTCCTCAGAATATATGGTTTGCTGTCAATCTCGCGCAGGGCGAATGTTACGATATGATACCAGATTCTGTTGCAGAGATAGCGGCGGTGAACACTATCGCACTTTCCAAGACGGATCCCTCCGACAAGCATACCGAGGTAAGTAACTTCTACTACTATCAGGTCGATTACATAAGCGAGCGCGCGAGAAATCAGTTCGTTATAGGCGAAGACATATGGAAAAAGATAGATTCTCTTGAAAAACGAGTAAAGGCTGTCACGCCCGAATTTGCTATCAGCAACAAGATGTGCCTGACGTTTGAAAGATTCGCGGCGGCTCTTATGGCTGCGGGTGTTGACGTTAAGCAGAGCGTGGACGTTGCTATGGCGGTTAAGCTTCTGCCTGCGTTCGTTCTGGCTGTGAGCGGAAAGAAAACGGAAGATAGCGGATCTCTCTCAGAGATGTTTGATGCTATATTCGGTGACGAGGATATGTCCAAGTGTGTGGAAATGCTCAAGAATGCCGAGGCATTTAAAAAAGAGAATTACATTGCAAGCTCTATGACAGAGAAGTCGGATAATCAAACAAATCAGGACTTGGGCACACCTGTGGAAGAGCAGGAGATAGCCGCGGGCTCTTATGATGCAGACGAGGTGAAAGATAACGGGAGATCGGCAGACGAGCCCGTAAATTCAGACGAAGGACAAGACTAAGGAGATCCAAATGCTAAACTTTATAACGCTCAAAGCATTTTTTGCGCTGTTACGCGAAAATGCATTGTCATCCGTTGCAGATACACTTTCCTCTCCTACCGCGATCATAGTATATCTGATCGTGGTCTTGGCGGCTATTGCAACTATAGTTGTGGCTATAATGCTCAAGGAAAAGGACACGTCATCGGGCAATATAGAGTACAAAATATCCTACGACGGTACCGCCCCGACGGGAGACAGCAAGAAAGAAGAGGAGCCTGTAGGAGACCGCTTCTATATGCTGAGCAGCATAGACGTAAATGAAAAGAATTACGTAAGAACGAGCTATGACAAAGGAATAACGCTAAAGGAGCTTTGTGATAATTTCAGG
>JAEIGA010012460.1_pt1 | contig 12905 bp, 15 predicted proteins | sample 9270691 | NCBI WGS metagenome assembly JAEIGA01 (sample SAMN17057246, study PRJNA624740) | gut metagenome | biome: biome; isolation source: fecal sample | host: Bos grunniens | place: China: Xizang | collected 2019 | reverse complement strand
TAAATCGTAATTCCGGCTAAGATTGCGCAACGCACGCAACGTTCTACCATGTTGCGGTCTGCAATACACTTCAATCCGCGAAACAGCAACGGATGGTGGGCAATGATAAGGTTACAACCCTCTCGCTCAGCCTCCTCGATAATTTCTTCCGTAACGTCAAGACACAATAATACCCCTGAGGCGTCTGCGTCTGTTAATCCAATCTGCAAGCCAGCATTATCATAGCTTTCTTGTAGGGGCAGAGGTGCAAACCGTTCAAGGGCTTCTGCTACTTCCTTTATCTTCATAAGGGAAAACCAATTATGTTGTGCAAAAATGCGGTGCAAATTTACAATTTTATTTTTATACGTGGATTTTTAAGCGGTAAAATCACTCGTTTGCGACTTAATTTTTCATGAAATAGGGGAAAATTACCGACAAATAGAAATAGTGAAAACTATTTGAGACTTACGAAAAATTGTTTGAGACTTAGGAAAAACTATAAGTAACTTACGAACGACTAAAAGGGATATGCGGAAAGCAAGAAGTCGCGCAAGGAAAATTGATGGGCATAAAGATGCTTTTTTAAGTGTCTTGCGGAGTGGTATGTCGGCTATTTTGTGTAACTTTGCAGTTCAATAGTCGTCTATCTTACTTTTGATATGGCAAAGAATTCGGTGCAGGACATAAAGCAGCAATATAACATCGTGGGAAACTGCGATGAACTCAATCGTGCGTTAGACACGGCGCTGAAAATTGCACCCGTTGACCTCTCGGTCTTAATCATCGGTGAAAATGGGGTAGGTAAGGAAATCTTTCCCCGCATTATTCATGACCATAGCAGTAGGAAGAAGAAAAACTATATTGCTATTAACTGCGGAGCCATTCCCGAGGGGACGATTGATTCAGAACTGTTTGGCCATGTGGAAGGTGCTTACACGGGAGCCGTAGGTGAGCGCAAGGGTTACTTTGAAACCGCCGACGGAGGCACACTTTTCATGGACGAAGTGGGAGAACTTCCCGCCTCTACCCAAGCAAGACTCCTGCGTGTGCTTGAAACGGGAGAATATATCCCCGTTGGTGCCAGTCAACCCCGTAAGACGAACGTGCGTATCGTTGCCGCAACAAACGTAAATCTTGAAAAGGCCATCGCCGATGGGCGTTTCCGTCAAGACCTTTACTATCGCTTGAATTGCGTAACGATTGACGTGCCCCCCTTACGCCATCGTGGCGAAGACATTCTCATGCTCTTCCGCATGTTTGCGCTGAACATGTTTGAAACTCACAAGATTCCGCCCGTACGCCTCACTCCCGAGAGCGAACAACTCCTTCTGGCCTACTCATGGCCCGGAAATGTGCGCGAGTTACGCAACATAGTGACAAACATGAGCATTACGGCGGAAGAGCGCACTATTACGCCCGAGATTCTTGCCCGCTATCTGCGCAAAGAGACCCATCGTGGCGAACTCGAAATAGTCAAAAGCGAAGAACCAAGTTCGGGCGGGCAATACGAAAAAGACCGTGCGTTTATTCTCAATATGTTGCTCCAACTTCGCCGTGAGATTGACGAACTTAAGCATGCTTACAAGTCGTTGAGCGCCCCACCCACATATCTGCCAAAGCAATCAAATGCGCGCTCTGCGGAAACCTCTGTCGCCCTGAAGGGAGATTTTCTTGACACAGACGGAGTGGAACTCTGCGATGCCGAAGAATGGGCGGATGAAGTGGGGGATAAGAATGCGCCCATCTCTGACCCTCTCAACCGCATGGAGCGCGAGGTCATTCGTCAGACTCTTGAGGAATGTAATTACCATAGAAAAAAAGCGGCAGATTGTTTAAATATCTCAGAGCGTACACTTTACAGAAAAATAAAAGATTATGGCTTGGAATAAATACAGCATCTGTGTGGGCATCTTCTCACTCATTTTGTTGGGCATTACGGCTTGTAAGGTAAGTTATAAATTTACCGGCACGTCAATCGATTATAACGTGATTAAAACGTTACAGATTGACAACATAGCCAATCGTGCTCCCTACGGATGGGCACCTATGGAGGCCATTTTTAATAATAAATTGCAGGACCTGTATGCCAATCAAACGCGACTCGAATTTGTGAAGCGCAATGGTGATCTTCATATCGCGGGAGAGATTACGGGTTACGAGCAATATAATAAGGCCGTTTCGGCAGACGGATATTCTTCGCAGGTGCAGTTGAAGATGACGGTCAATATCCGATTTGAAAACAAAAAGGCCAATACGGCGTGGGAAAAACAGTTTTCCGCAACGACCCAATACGATGCAAATCAGCAGTTAGCGGCAGTTCAAGAAGAACTTGTGAATGAAATGGCGCGCGATATTGCTGAGCAAATCTTTAATGCAACGGTTGCCGATTGGTAAAACTTTCGTAAGCACGTTTTTCAAGGACCTATTAACGTGACTATGTGCTGAACTGGATGATGACTCGCACATGCTCATCCTTCAGCGTTCCTCATTATTTCTTATTTCCCATTTAAATATCAAACGTGGATTTAAAAAATCTCATAGAACACCCCGAACAACTGAATAAAGAGACGTTGCATAAATTGCGTGAGTATGTAGCGGTTGCACCTTACCATCAGGTGGCACGCTTGCTCTTCCTGCAAAATCTCTTTCTGCTTCACGATGCAACATTTGGTGATGAATTGCGTCGTGCTGCCCTCTTTATTCCCAATCGTAAGGTGCTTTTTGACATGGTTGAGGGAAATAATTATGAAATTCGCTCTGTGGCGAGTGTCGCAAAGAAAGAGGCGGATACCGCTACGGAATCCACTGACCGCACTCAGAGTCTTATTGACTCCTTCCTCGCAACTACGGTTGAGGCAGGCGTAGAGCGTAATCGCAAACTCACTACTGCTGATGCCACAACGGATTATGCTTCCTTCCTTCTCGCAATGGATGACATCGCTCCCGAAGAAGCGCATGCCGATGAGCGAATTGACACCTATCTTAACCAAGCGGGTGAGCGCATTGTCTTACAAGAAGAACCGGAGTACACTCCCGAACTTCCTGAAAACGAAGTTTTAGGGGCTGAAGAGGAGTATTTTACCGAGACTTTGGCAAAAATATATGTCAAACAGGGTAATTATGACAAGGCAATTGAAATTATTACCAAGTTAAATTTGAATTATCCGAAAAAAAGTAGTTACTTTGCAGACCAATTGCGTTTCTTGCGCAAACTACAGTTAATAAATAATAAAACTAAATAACTAAAACAATGTATTCAGTACTCGTAATTTTGGCTGTAATTGCAGCAATTTTGCTCATTCTCATTGTGCTCGTTCAAGAGTCAAAGGGTGGCGGTCTTACTTCAAACATGGCAGGTGGTAACTCTATCATGGGTGTACACAAGACTACAAACTTCGTTGAAAATGCAACTTGGACACTTGCGGCTTTGCTCGTTGTGTTGAGCATCGTTACTCACTTCTGCACTCACGAAACTAAGAGCGTAGATACAGTGGTAACTGAAATGAACGTACCCGCTCCTGTTGCTACTCCTGAAGCAACTGCTCCCGCACTTAACTTGGAAACTCCTGCTGCTCCCACAACTCCCGCGGAAACTCCCGCTCCTGAAGCAGCAAATTAATCTCTTTACACAAAAAGTAAGGCGCATTCAAACACGTGTTTGAGTGCGCCTTATTTTTGTATCCCTTTTTCGGAAAACAAAGAGTAACAGATTCGTTCTTAAGTCTCACTTTGTTTTTCTTAAATCTTACTTTGTTTTTGCTATAACTGAAAGTGTTCCTTGAGGGTGAAATTAATGTGTGAGTAAACGGCAGATTGTTAGGGTGTTATCCCAAGTCTTCAACCTGTTCTAAGATGCGAGTGACGAGGCGTGGCAATGCGTAGTTGTTAAGTTCGGAAAGGGGGACGATGAAGGTGTCTTCCTGAACGGGAGGTGGCAATGGCGCATCAGTTCGTAACAGATAGGCATCCGTGTGAAGGTGTTGATGACTGAGCTTATGGACAAGGTTTGACGCGATAGGAGTGAGGGTGGCTTTCGATTTAAAGAAAGGCGCTACAAATGGGTGCTTCCAAAGCGCTTTTTCTGTCAAAGGTGCAATGGTTTCGATGAGCAGGGGTTCGTAAAGTCCTTGCCAAATGTCGCCCTTGGGGCGGCGATGAAGCAAGATGTCCTTCCCGTCCGTCAAAAAGAGATAGGTGAAGAAGCGATTGCTCACTTTCGTGCGCTTTTCTTTCACGGGAAACTCCTCCATTGTGCCCTCGGCATGCGCCAAACAAGCATGCGCCAAGGGGCAAGCGTCACATTGCGGAGCGCGAGGCATGCAGATGGTGGCGCCTAAGTCCATCATCGCCTGATTATGGAGTGCGGCATGCTTAGGTGGCAATATTTCTTGGGCAAGTGCCGCAAAATGCTTTTTGCCTGCCGTAGAGTCAATTGGCTGACTGATTGCGAAGAAACGCGAAAGCACACGATAGACATTGCCATCCACTACGGCATGAGGCAATCCGTAAGCAAACGAAGCGATTGCGGCAGCCGTGTAATCTCCAACGCCTTTGAGCGTGCGAATTTCGGAATAAGTTGTGGGAAAGCCTCCCATGCTTACGATTTGTTGTGCCGCATGATGCAGATTTCGAGCTCTGCTGTAATATCCAAGTCCTTGCCAGAGGCGCAAAACTTCATCCTCGCTCGCTCGTGCAAGATCTGCAACGGTGGGGAAGGCAGATGTGAAGCGCAGATAGTAATCCCATCCCTGCTCCACGCGAGTTTGTTGAAGGATAATCTCTGACAACCATATTTTATAGGGGTCTTGTGTAGCGCGCCAGGGCAGGTCGCGCCCATTTTTCTGATACCAGGGGATGAGAGGAGAAAACATTTGGGAAATTAAGAATGAGAAATGAGAAAGGGGAAATAAGAAAGGAGAAAGGAGAAATAACCATGCGGGGCATTACTCGCTTGGTTGTTTCTCATTTCTCCTTTCTCGGTTAAGTGATTGTTACATATCACCAATGTTTAGTGGAATAATTTAATGCGTTGTTCCTCTGAGAGTTTACAAATCATGAGTGTGCCCTCTTTTTCTACGACAATGTAACCATCAAGTCCCTGAACCACCACTTTCTTTTCGCCCGTAGTGTGAATGATGCAGTTATGGGTTTCATAGGTATCAATGTTCTCGCCGATGCAAGCATTGCCGTACTTATCCTGTGCCACTTGTTCGCGCAAAGAACCCCAAGAACCGAGATCGCTCCAACCAAAATCGCCAGGATAAACGAAAATTTCCTCCGCACGTTCCATAATGGCATAGTCAACCGAAATGTTTTCACATGTGGGGAACACTTCGTTGATTTGTTGTTGCTCTTCCGGTGTGTCATAAATGGGAAGCAACTTTTCAAATGTGCGCGAAATTTCGGGGTGATACACACGGAAGGCATTAACAATCGTGCTGACGCTCCAAACAAAGATGCCGGCATTCCAGAGATACCCACTCTGCTTGATGTATTCCTTTGCCACTTCCAACGTAGGCTTTTCCTTAAATCCATCTACGCGATAGATGTTCTTGCGTCTTGAAGATGCAAAACTAAGGTCGCCCTTGATGTAACCATATCCCGTTTCGGGGCGTGTGGGTTTGATGCCGAGGGTGATGATAGCATCAGTTTCAGCCGCAAATTCCAAACAATCGGAAATTGCTTGGCGGAAAGTGGGCACATCAGCGATGGTGTGGTCAGAGGGTGCCACTACGACATTGGCACGAGGGTCACGCTTCTTAATGCGCCAACTTGCATAGCAAATGCAAGGCGCAGTGTTGCGACGGCAAGGTTCTAACAAAATATTATTTGAGGGAACCTGGGGCAACTGTTCCTTAACGAGCGCCTCATAATCCGCAGAAGTGACAATCCAAACGTTTTCGGCAGGGATAATTCCCTCAAAACGCTCCACAGTTAACTGAAGCAAAGTCTTGCCACAACCTAAAACGTCCAAAAATTGCTTAGGTTTTTCGGGGCTACTCATCGGCCAAAAGCGACTTCCGATGCCGCCTGCCATAATTACGAGGTGGTTATGTTTCATCATAAGAAATGTGTGCTAAAGTGTGAGGTTTGTGGATGTGTGATAGGTTCAGTTACTTTTGAGGTTTGTTTTCTTTCATCGTACCCTCAATGTAGATGCGCGTAACCTGAGATTTTGCGTTAGATCTCACGGAGATGGGTTTTTCAAAGTGACGAAAGAGTTTGCCTTTGCCGTTGTAAACGATTTCAATCTCGCCCTTCTTTCCGGGTTGCACTGGTGTTTGGGTGAATTTCGCAACCGTGCATCCGCAACCCGTAATTACTTGGTGGATAACCAAAGGTTCGTTGCCCGCATTGGTGAATGTGAACACGACTTTCTGAATTTCGTTTTCGTAAAAGGTGCCGAAGTTGTGAGAAGTCTTGTCAAATTTAAGTTCTGCTTGAGCAAAAGCGCAGACCCACCCAATGCAGAACAGGGCTATGAATGTTGAGAAAAATCTTTTCATCGTTGTGTTGTCGAAATAAGTGTAGTCATTTGCAAATGTAAGATTTAATCTGTTAATAAGCATAAATGAAGCGAAAAAATATTCTCGGCACGTGGCAAGGTGACTATTCTTTTCGTAAATTTGCGGTAAATAATGATGAAAACAGCACCTCAACCTTCCGTTTCTTCGCCCAAAGAAAAAATCATTTTGGGAATTGACCCTGGCACAAACTTGCTGGGGTATGGATTGGTGCGCGTTACGGGCAAGAAAGTGGAGATGATGGCCATGGGGGTTATTGACATGCGCAAATGTGCGGATGGTTATTTGAAATTAGGGCGTATCTATGAGCGCGTGATGGGAATTATTGACGCCTTCCACCCTGATGAACTCGCCATTGAGGCACCTTTTTTTGGCAAAAACGTGCAGAGTATGCTCAAGTTGGGACGTGCGCAGGGCGTAGCCATAGCGGCGGCAATCAGTCGGCAAATCCCTATCCAGGAATATGCTCCGATGAAGATAAAAATGTCGATTACGGGCAACGGACAGGCAAGCAAGGAGCAAGTGGCGGCTATGATTAAGCGCATGCTCAATATTAAGGAAGACCCCGTGGGATTCCTTGATGCGACTGACGCACTTGCCGTGGCCTATTGCCATCACTTGCAAACTTCGCGCCCACAACCCACGGTGAAAGGGGCACATTCGTGGGCGGATTTCGTAAAGCAAAATGCGAGTCGCGTTCATAAGTGAAACGAATCCTTACTTACGCAAAACAAAGTTACTTTTTGTCGTTCTTAAATTACTTATTGTTTTTCCTAACTCACTTATAATTCCACCTGTTTTTAAACTTCACAAAATTAGCAATTTAAATAGTATGAAAACATTTCTTCTTTCCTTGATTTTTGCAACGTTCACCCTCGGCGGTAGTGCACAGGAAATTTACAAACTCGTTTATGAGAGTGCAAAGAGCACACTTGAAAATCCTGCAACCCCACTTGCAAAGGCGAAGATTGCACAATTTAAAATCAGTCAACTGACGTATCTCTATCAAAAGGCATTTGAAACCATGCCTGAGGTGACCGATCGTTTCCTTGACGTTCAGGCGTATTACCTTTCGGAATTTATGACGCTTTATCAAACGGACTTGGTGAAGAGCAGCACGTTGAGTGGCGAAGAGCGTGCGAAGCGTGTCATGATTTTCTTGGACGCCACCGTTTCAAACCCTCTTTTTAACGACAAGGACGAAGAAACCATCTACGCCTACATTCATGAGGGCACCGAACTCACTCCCTTCTCGCTCGATACGGATTGGGAAAAAGCCCTTGCGGCGGTTAAGGCGCAGTTGAAGTAAAGTTGAAGGTTGAAAGTCTAACGTTGAAAGATTAAAGGTTGAAATTCGAAGTGCAAAACATTGAACTCAATAAAGCGTGGCAAGCCATTGCGAACACCAACGTGAGTCTTTTTCTCACAGGTAAGGCGGGGACGGGGAAAACAACCTTTCTCCGCCGTCTGCGTGAGCAATTACCCAAGCGCGTAGTAGTCTGCGCCTCAACGGGTATTGCTGCTATCAATGCTCAAGGAGTTACGCTTCATTCTATGTTTCAACTGCCCTTTGCTCCGTATATTCCCGAAACGACTTTTAATAACAACCAGCGCCGCTTCACGTTTCCCAAACAGAAAATTCGCCTCTTGCGCAGTATTGACGTGCTCGTGATTGACGAGGTGAGTATGGTGAGGGCAGATGTGTTGGATGCCGTCGATAGCGTGTTACGCCGTTATCGCCATCGCTATAAACCCTTTGGCGGTGTGCAACTCTTGCTCATTGGCGACCTTCAACAATTAGCGCCCGTGGTGCGAACGGAGGAGTGGGATTTGCTGAAGGCGCATTATGAAACGCCTTATTTCTTTAGTAGCAAGGCGCTTCAGCAGTTGAATTATTACACCATTGAACTCAAAAAGGTGTATCGACAGAGCGACCCCGTCTTTTTGGAGTTGCTCAACAAGGTGCGCGAAAATCGCATAGACACACAAACCCTGGCGCATCTTAACTCGCGCCACATTCCTAACTTCAACCCGCCCAAGGAAGAGGGTTACATCCGCCTAACCTCCCACAACCGCCAAGCGGATGCCATCAATCAGCGCGAACTTGAGGCCCTTGTCGCAAAGGAACACTATTTCGAGGCGAAGATTGAGGGCGAATTTCCCGAAATGTCCTTTCCCACGGACAAGGTGCTCGTTTTGAAACAAGGCGCTCAGGTAATGTTCGTAAAAAATGACCGCGAGAAGCGCTTCTATAACGGCATGATTGGCACCATTACGGGCATTGACGACGGCGGAATTACCATCGTTCCCACAGATGCTGATGTGGAGATAAAAGTGACTCCCGACGTGTGGCAAAACTGTAAGTACGTGCTGGATGAGGAAACAAAAGAGATTTCGGAAAAAGTCATTGGCACCTTCACTCAAGTCCCCCTACGATTGGCGTGGGCCATAACGATTCACAAGAGTCAGGGACTTACCTTTGAGCGTGCTATAATCAATGCCAATCAAGCCTTTGCGGCAGGACAAACCTATGTGGCGCTCAGCCGTTGTAAGACGTTTGAAGGTCTCGTTCTGAGCGACCCAATTCCTGCACATGCCATCATCACGGATTATCAAGTGCGCAACTATACGCAACAAATGGCGGAGCGCGAACCTTCGGAAAATCAGATTCAAGAGGCACAGCGCAACTTCCTTTATGCCACACTTGAAGAACTCTATAACTTCACCTCCGTGCTTTATGCCTATGCCGACGTGGTGCGCGTCATGGAGGAGCATTTCTCCAAACTTTACCCCGAACTTATTGCGCGTTTCAAGGCATTAGAACCCGATTTGCGAAGCGCCATTGACACCGTTGCTAAAAAGTTTTGCACTCAGGTGGACTATCTTGTACGAACGGAGGAAAATCCTGCTGAATCTCCCAAGTTGCAAGAACGCATCAGTGCCGCAACAACTTACTTCCTTGACAAACTCTTACCGTTAATCAAGCAAACGAGTGACTTGTCCCTTCCTACGGATAGCAAGCGTGTGAAAGAGCGTGCTGAGGCGTCAATAGATACACTTAAGGAAGCGCTTCGCGTAAAGACGCAGTTGCTCAACTACGTTCAAAGCGCCCCCTTCTCCCTCACGGCCTACCTTCGCCGTAAGGCTGACATTCTGCTTGACGTTGCAGATAAGGAAGAAACTGGTACCACCACAAAAGCAAGTAAGACCCCGAAAAAGAAGGCAGAGAAAGAAGAGAAAATCACCGATGTGCCTCAGGATATTTTGCATCCCCGCCTGTTCAATGTGCTACGTGCTTGGCGTGCAGATAAGGCGCGTGAACTCTCCTTGCCTGCTTACATTGTCTTCTCCCAACGTGCGCTGATTTCCATGACGAATGTGCAACCGCGAACCATTGCCGAACTCAAGAAATTGCCTGGCGTGGGGAAGGCTGTCACGGAGCGCTATGGCGACGCCTTACTTGAATTGATTCATGAGTATTTGCTGGAGGAGGAAGACTAACCTGCGGCTCACAATAAGAAACAGAAAGTGGAGACAAACTCACCCCTGCGAGCTGTCTCCACTTTCTCTGTTTTCTAACATTAGAAATCCCTTTGCAAGGATTCTTATGTTAGTCAACGTTAGAAATGTTCTTGTTTAAGAAATCCACAATTTCATTACGGTCATTGACAAGAATGAAATGACCTTCGTCTTCCTGCCAATACTTATCCACCGCTGTGCCGTTACGTTTTAAGCGATTATAAGCGCCAGGAATAGAACCCGAAGAAGGGTCCTTCCCACCACCGATGAGCAACACCTTGCTACGTATGGGATAGGTTTGGTGAATGCCCGTAGAGATGAAGGTAATCGTCTTAAACTTACGCGAGAAACTGTTATATGCAACATTCACTGCGCTACCGCCGTTTGAAAGTCCGATGATGTGCAAATTATCCTTGTCGGGTTTCATACCCAATTTTTCAAGAAAGGGTAGTTGACGCGTGAAAAGTTCTGAGATGTCCTTATGTGTGAAAATACCCGAGAGGTCTCGCGTTCCAACTCCCATGACAATACAGTTGTCAAGGTCTTTAAGAATACCGTTGTAGAGTTTCCAGTTACCCAAATACCCATGCATGAAGAACACGACGGGGTATTCCTTATCCTCATCATAATCTTTGGGACGGATGACGTAAACGGACTGTTCGTTATCTACTCCCATCTCACGGAATAACTGCGCTGTGGTGCCCGACATGGGGAAGTTCAGACTCCAATTCAACTTGCTATAAGGGGCATAAAAATTAAAGATTTTCCCTTGCCACAAGTCGCGACGAAAATCCTTCAGAATATGTCCGCCGATGGGAACAAGGTCAGGCAATAACGCTCCGCCAACAATCCCCGCATTGCAGATTTCTTCTTCGGGGAAAAGTGCGTTAAACACCCAGTGCGACAAGGGCGGAAGTTTAGGATTCCCCTCCTTATCCTGATAAATCAGGCGCACACGGTCGTTCGTGTCATAGCGGTAGCGCGGAAGGGAAACGAAAAGTCCTGTAAGTATCACTACCATTGTTACTTTAAATACCCACGGTCGCAACCGATTCATTTGCTTGCGCCACACGACGGCAAGCAACATTAAGACAATGAGGCGGTAAAACCACGAGGCGAGAAGGAGGAAGAGGAGGACCAGCAGGGTGGTCAGGAATATTTTAATGATACGTTTCATAATGGTTAACGGTGAAGGGTTAATGTGTAACCCCAAGTTTTGCAGATTCTTTTTAGAACTTAGAAAAGAATTTTTCCTATAAAATAGAATAAATCAGACCAAAATGTGGGGTGGAATATGTTGAGTATTATTCCAAAAATACAATACATTATAAGTAGTACCCCCACGAAAATCCAATACAAAAAGTCGAGAATGAGTTTCTTAAAATTCATGAGTTTTATTGTTTAAGATAAATCATTGTGATAGGGTGAAAAAGGTATCACCATTTTCCATACTTATATGTAGCTACAGAATCTCCCTTTGTTATAGTTAAATTCATATAACCTTCAAAACCTAATATATCTACACCTCGTTCTCCCTCAATTTCTCCTGTTACATATTTATTAAGATGGTAGGTGTATCCCTTTTCGCGTGGAGTTTCATCCAATGAAAGATAAAACGATTCTGACGGGACTTCGTCAAATATGAGTTCCCCCTTGTAATGCCATCCAAACTCGTTTCCAATTCCCCATTCATTGAAGGCTCGACAAGGAGGAAACTCTATGCCATAAATTTCGCGGAGGTTATCTTGATTTACTTTAGACCCCCTGTGGAAACAACTGTGTGCACAAGTAAACAGAATAATAGTGAGCAAAAGTTTATAATGTTTGTAGCAAAAATCTTTTAGATCATTTAATAGTCTCTGCATGCCTTTATTGTGGTTTGAAAATGTTAATTGTTATACCTAAAAATCTCGTAAGGATAGGATTTACGATAAGGGTTCATGTTTCGTTGTTTAAAATCTGACACCCATATTTCTCCGTTATACATGGCAATGTGCCCCCAAAAATGTGCCTTGCTATTTTCGATAACTACGATGTCTCCCTTTTTGGGGCGGTAGTTTTGCTTATCTACTTTCTCAAAATTGTGTAATGGCAATATGTATTTATAAGCCCATGCAGGATAAATGCTAATAGGACATCCGCCGGCATGCATCGCTCGCATTACGTACCAGGCACAACAAGTCTTCGAGCGCGGTGCTGCATTTTCGGTTACATATTCCGCAGCTTTTTCTGTGTTAAAACTTTTAAGATGACTGAATAGAATAGTGGCTCCAAAAATAATGAGCAATGCGACAATAATTTTAAACGTAGTCTTCATGTTTTGTTGTTTGATTATTTACTCCTCCAAGTAATCAATAGGATTCAGGTAAAACATCTTTTGCCAGCCTAACGTAGCATCATCAATGCGCCAGGGGTAGGGCACCATTGTTACGATGGAGTAATGCAAGTGTGCGGGAGTAGATTTCGCATTTCCCGAATTGCCTACCGTTCCGATTTGTGTGTTTTGAGTGACAAGGGAAAGGGGGGATGTGGTAATTTCGTTGAGGTGTGCGTAATAATGAAGGCGCCATTTTGGACCAAGAATCAGTACGTATTTACCGCCCTTTCCAAGTTCGCCTGTGGCAAGCACAATGCCCATAGTCGCAGAGTTCATACGCGTGCCCTTTCGTGCAAAAATGTCAACGCCCTTATGGACGATAGAACTTCCCCAACCGCCATACCAAAAGGTTTCGTGGTTATAACTATGAGTGCCAGCGCCAACAACAGGCATCTTCAAGTTCTGAGGAATAAGAAAACCAACGCCAAGGATAATGAGCGTGGTAAGCGTGAGTCTTTTCAAAAATCTTTTCATAATGAATAAGGTTATGAGGTTATAAGGTT
>JAEIGA010012459.1_pt1 | contig 12907 bp, 20 predicted proteins | sample 9270691 | NCBI WGS metagenome assembly JAEIGA01 (sample SAMN17057246, study PRJNA624740) | gut metagenome | biome: biome; isolation source: fecal sample | host: Bos grunniens | place: China: Xizang | collected 2019 | reverse complement strand
TTCTTTATTTAGTTCGGTTATGCACAATCAATACATAACCTTGTTGTATAGTCTTTGACAAATGTTGACCCATGAAGAAGAAACAAGTTTATATTTGTCAAAATACCCGGACTCATAAAACGTATCAAATGTGCTGACGGATGTTATCTCTGTGTACCAGAACGCAATGTTATGGGCAATACAGTTCTTGTAGTATTCGTCTGTCAACTCTTCCGGGCTTGTCCAAGATATATATGCCGTCAACCCACCCGCAACAGCTTGCAATGCTTTGTTATATGCAGAAGTCGGATTGCTTACCGCTCCGATAACAACAAAGCTACAATTCGGCAATGCCGCAATCCAATGTTCAGTGTTTGCGGTTGTGTAAGGTTCAGCAACAAGTGTCCTGTCACCTAACTTATACGACTTTACCAAATCTGCAATTACACTGATTTGACTTTCGGACGCATCAATTTTCATTTCAAGAAATGCCCAACAATTAAGCATTGAACACCACTTTAAAAATTCTTCAAGTCTTAAAATCTTTGTCCCCGCATATTCGGAGCCACGGTAAATTCCGTAGTCATACGCATCCAGTTCTGCAAGTGTGAGGTTGGATATAAGTTGTGCCTTTTCTGTACTTGTCAGTTCTGTGCCATCTGTGTGTCTTGCGATGTTGCTTAAATCATTATTATGCCAACAAACAAATTCTCCGTCAGAAGTAACTCTGACATCGCACAGCATAATTCTGATGCCGTTTTTATACGCAAGTCGGTATGATGCGATTGACTGTTCCGGCGGATAGCCGGTTTGTGTAGGCATCCATCCAAGTCTTGCTATTTGGTTAACACTTCCCATGACATAAGGTGTGACGCTCGGGGCATTGATAATGCTTGATGTATTTATACTGTTAATAACATCATCTTTTTGATTCAATGCGGGATTCTGCCTAACAGTAACGTGTATTCCGTTGGTTGTCACATCTTCAACAGATGTTAACATCAGCGCAAGGCGGATATACACAGTGCCTTCCGAAACCGGGATAACTGTCCCAGTTTGTGCAATAACATACGTTGTGTTGCTGATAAACTCGCCCTGTGCATCATAAGCAAACGCTATAACATTGACGCTTGCATTTGATGTTTTATAGACCTTTAATTCTGTAATATTCTTGAACGCAACGTTTGCTCTGACCCTATCCGAACGAACGGTTTCGTCTTTGTATAAAATTCCGTTTGTTCCTATGCCACCTTGCTCCCACGAAATGTTTGACTCAATCATCAAGCCGGAAAGGTCATTTTGAACGGTATTCAATTCAAACCTCTGCAATGTGCCATCTTTCTGACTCAATGCAAGATTCTGCTTGCAGAATATCTTAACGCCTTTTGTTTCTACGTCAGAAACAGATGACAAGGATAAACTCACCCGTATGTAAACGCAGTTCTCCGGCGGTGTTATGGTTATGCCAGCCCTAATTATATTTGTAGTTGTGTAATTTAAATAGTTTCCGTTTTTATCGTAAAAGAACGCATATACATTAACAACATCAGTATTAGGGGCGGTCTTTGTCAGCACCAATTCTTCAACGTGTTGAAATGCTACATTTGCTCTGATACGGTCAGAGCGAACAGATTCGTCCGAATAGAGAACACCGTTTGTTGATAATCCTCCGCTCTCCCAATCGATGTATGGAGCTATGTAATTATCTAAACGCTCATTTGTGTCGGAGACAACTTCAATTACGGCATCGGCGACAGCGTCTAACTGTCCTACCTTTACGAGTTTATCTGTGTCTGCCATTCTCATACTCCTTTGATCTTGGATACGATGGCAGCGATCTGAGCGTCAGTGGCATAGAGGCCGCTGTTCAGTTTGGCTTGCGTTACCGATCCGTCTTGTAATGTTGCTTCGGGGTGTTGGTCGAGGTAATCATCGAGAGCGGTGGCTACCTGGGCATCAGTAGGTCTGCCCATCTTCTTAGCCAGTGCGTATGTCAAAATGTCCATTCGCTACTCCTTACAGTTCAACCCACCGTGTGCCGGTCTCATCATACATATGGACGGTCCCATTGTCCATGCTTAAGAAGGTGGAGCCGTTGCCAATGAGATATCCGTTGTATGTGGTGACAGGTTTTGTGTCTGTCGAAAGTCCGACAAGGTCAAATTTACATTTGCTGACGAGGTTCCCGCTGTAGGTCTCGGTCGTCAGCTGAACAAAGTCATTGATACTTATCATTGCTGTAACCCTCTAATTTTTGCCACGATAGCAGCAATCTGAGCATCGGTCGCTGTCTGTACGGCAGATTGCAGATTCGCAATATCTCCGTCATGTGTGACTACCCTGTTGTCAATAGCATCAATTCCGCTTTCGATGTGGTTGAGGTTCTCCGCACTAATCGCCGGTTGTGAGCCGTTTACCCAAGTAGTGGGAGAGTATATTTTGCTTGCCATTAGTGTGTGATCCTCTCCAGTGTCGCCCTGGCCTCATTGATGTTGGTAGTCGCCCTTCGGACTCTCCAATCAGCAGATGCAGGATCAGGCGTATATATAATATCCTCGGAAATAGTCCCGTCATCAGCCACATGAGTCGCAAGGTATTTAACAGGACTGTCTTCCCAGATTAAGCTTTCGTCTGTTATAGGGAACTCGTTGGCAAGGTACACAAACATACCGCCAAAAGTCTCGTAATCGTGACCATAAGGCTGCATCTCTACCGAGCCGCCGGTGTCATAGATGTTCCCAAGGATCTCGACCGGCTCAGTGTATCTGTACTCCTGTTGCCCTGTCGTAACAGGAACCTGTGTATTTCCGTCCAGTGATTTTGTATAGAGGATGCTTCCATCCGCATTTGTCTTGTATTTCGGCACTTTGCATTTTACGTTTGCGTATTTAACGTACCGCTTGTTACGAAGTAGTGTACGCATTTCCACATCCTCACAATGAAATATTATTTATTCGGCTTCTCGTATCCCATCGCTCTCTGGCTGTCTGAAAGACCTTCTGTGGTAGGGTCTACCACGATGCCAAGCAGAACGAGGAGATTGATTACTGCTCCTGCAAGCTGAACCATTGTATCCTGAGATACAGCAGGAACGATGCCGCAGATTCCAAGAATCTGGTATACAAGTGCTATAACAGCTAACACGATGGCTGTCAGAGATACCTTGTTCTGAAATCTCAGTTTCCAGTTGATGCTCATTTGTTATCCTCTTGTGTCGTGCCATGCACTTCCGTGTCAAGCCTGTTCACCCTGTTCCAGAGGCTTTTGACCGACTCCTCAAGTCTGACCGTGCGCTCACTAAGGGACGAGAGATCACCTGAGATCTTATCCACTTTTGCGTTGGTGTCACGGCCCACCTTTAAGGATTCATCAAGCCGAAATTTAATCTCGGCATCGGTCTTGGCTCTGCTCTCGATCTCGTCTGTGTCTATCTTCTTCTTGTTACTGGAGTTGAAATAAACACTGACAACGAGGGAAAGGACGGCGATGATCCAAGGTATGTAGTCCGTGGGAGTCATCTTTACACCTTATCCTTGTCTGTAGATTTCTGCGATGGGTGTTACCCCGCCGAACAGTCTTCTACGGTCGAAATAGGTACGGTTGGTTCCACCTTCATAGTGATAGGTCTCACCTTCAGCACCTATGATATTGTAGTCATATAGAGCGATATCCTTGATGTTGGCATAAAACTGTTCAATGTCCGTCTGCCAGAAGTCGCTCATATCGGTATATCCCAGTCGGCTATAGCCCCTGGCTCTCTCCACTGCCTTAATCGCTGATTCGATTTTTGACCGGAGCAGCACCTCGCTAAATCCAGGCTGAGATTCAAGGTCTAATGTGAGTTCTGCGAGGAGTTCATCGACCAGTTCTGTGCGTGTCATTAGTTACCCTCTTGTAGCCCTCTTTCTGCCCCGTGTGGACGGTTTCTTTACCTCTGTGGGCACCTCTTCGGCTTCAGCTTCTGTGGGCTCAGAAACGGCGATTTTGGGCTTTTCAGCTTTCGTCACGACAACGACTGGCTCAACATACGGCTCCCATCCGTTGGAAAGGAATGCAGATACGACACCAGAGTTGACTGACATCACCATGCCGTCTGCTTTACGCCTTACAATAATGTCGGACATAGTTATATCTACCTCGTTTCGTAAAAAAGAAAACCTCTGAGGGATGTTGCTCCCCCAGAGGTACGTATTACAGTATTACTGTTATGCTGAAACAGTCACAGCGCAAGTAGCTGTCTTGTTGGTATCAACAGTAGCTGTGATAGTAGCGGAACCGGCTTCAACACCAGTGACCACGCCGTTAGAAACGGAAGCCTTACCGGCAGCACTTGAAGACCATGTTACAGTCTGGCCTGTAGGATATGTTGTAGCTACCAGAGTAGCTGTGTCACCTACGCCGAGAGTGATAGCTGTCTTGTCCAGAGTAACTGCTTTCTGAGAAATATGAACTACGATAGCATCAGCTTTCTTGTCAAGCACGAACGCGTCATGTCTCAGACGAGCTTCAATGAGGAAGCCGTTGATTCCGGGCGGGTCAACATGGATCTTGAAGTCCTGCAGCTTGATAGGAGATACCATAGCAATAGGATTGGTGATGATAAAGTCGATCGCCGCGTTGGGGAAGTAAGAAGCAGGAACCTTGATAATCGGAACACCATCGATCTCACCTACAACGCCGTTGATGGCGATACGTGTAGCCATGTCACCCCTCTTAACGAAGGACTCATCAAGCTTGATGTAGTTGAAGAACTTAGGTGTGACCAGAGCAACTCTGCCGCCCTGGGGAACCAGATCGTTGTCAAGGACTTCTTGTGCTTTCAGGAACTCTTCGTAAGCAGAGGAAGCAGAAACGGATGCTACCACATAGTGAGATGTTCCAGAAATAGCACCGGCTGAAGGAGCAGAAGCGGCCAGAACGGCAATTCTGTACTTGTCGATAGCAGGAATCAGAACGTTGTCGATGTTCTCAGCCAGGGTTGCGGCGGCTTCCATAGTACCATTGGTGTCCTGCTCGGACTTTCTGTCGATGGTGTATGTAAAAGCCTTATCCTGGGTGAGCGTCATTTCCTGAACGTTATTGCCCAGTTCATTGGGAGAACCGTAGCGGTTTGCGCCCTGAATGCTATAGTCACCAAGAGTGACGAGGTCACGGGAGAAGACCTTAACTGTCTGGACGCCGATCCAGTCGAAGTTTTGGTTAATGACTCCGTTTGTAAGACTTCCCTTGATGAATCTTTCATCCACCTTGGAAGCATACTTAGCAGCATAATTCAAAGACATTATATTATCCTTTCATCCGGTAATAATTACCGGTCAGCGGCTACCCTCTGAGCGGATAGTCGGTTTTGTTTTTTAGTTATAAAAAGGGTTCTTCACAGAGTTGAAGCCCTTGAGGAAGGGGTCTTCCTCGGCCTCTTCGGCAGACTGCTTTACCTGGGGACGGCTCTTCAGCCATTCCTGCTCACGGTCTGCAATCAGCCTTGCAAACTCTGCTCTTTGGATATTGAATTCGGTCGCCTGGTCACCTTCAGCCCTGGCGGTGGCTGCTTTCTTGGCGGCATCCTTCGAATAGCCCTGGTCCATGAACTGCTCGGTAAGTTCCTGAATCTGAACGATCTTCTCAAGTTCTGCCAGTCTTGCGTCCTTCTTGGCTTCCCTCTCAGCCTTTTCCATAGATGCGACTTCCTTCTCGTCCAGGGTCGCTCTGTATTTCTTCTTGTAATCGGCAGCCTCGGATGCGACCTCATCAAGTCTCTTCTTGACCTTGACATAATCGGTCATCAGTTGCTGAAGCTGTTCTTCTGTAGAAAGCTTCTTCTCTGCCGGTTCAGCTTTCTTATCGCCGCCCTCTGCCTTTGCAGGAGCCTCTGCGGGCTTCTCTACAGCCTTGGGATCGGTCTGCTGATCTTTAACTTCGGGAGCCTCTGTAGCCTTGGGATCAATGTTTTCCATTGCCATAATCAATACCTCTTTCTGCGATTAGGGTCTTCTCTGACCATATGTTGTGTGCGATTTAGGTCTTCTCTGACCAATTGGTTTTAAAGCTAGATGTGATTTAAGTCTTCTCTGACTTGCCTTACGGCAGATATATGCATGAGCAACGGCAGTTGACTATCTCTTCGGGGAAGTCACCACCATTGATTACATCTTTTGGGTAGAGCATGAGAGCACCACCGACCTGGAAGAACCCATCAATCGGTATCGTCACGCCCTCAATTTCTCTGTGGGTATCTCTGACTCGCCGGTCCTGCATGGTAACCCATCTCTTGCGAGTCATACCATCTTTGAGAGCGAGGATATAATCCTCATCCTCATACATTGTGTTTGCTTCGTTTTCAGCGATGAACATGGCCCTGTCTTCGGATGTGTAATACTCATCATCAAGATTGTCATATGTGGTCCTCACTGTGTCATTTGCGAACTGATTGACATAGATAGAGGCAAACTCTGTATCAGCAAGGTTCTCCGGCATCGTGTCGATGTATCCGTCTCGAATCATGCTGTACGCTGTGCCTATGACATTAAGAGAGTCAAACCCTTGGAGAACGCCTCTCTGTGCCTCTTTGATGAGGAGAAAGACTTCTTCCAAGGTACTCTGCAACCTCTTCGCCGCCTCGGTGCGTTCCTTCTTCTGAGTCTCCGTAATCGGCATCTCTCCGAAGTACTTGCTGTAAGGCATTGACCGTCTCTCGTCTGCCATTACTTAAGATGAGGGCTGTTCCCCTCTTGGTCAGATCGGTCCTGCGTGGTGCGACTGGAATTCACTTTCTTCTCGTTACTGGAGAAGGAGCCGTCTCTACGTGCTACCCAGGATGACTGAGCGTTTTGACCGGCTGGCTGTTTGTTCTTGTCGAAGAGTGATGCAAGGTATCTCTTCATGTACGGCTGAGAATCGGCATATACCTGGTTGGCATCGCCAAAAAGATTGACGGTCTTAATTGCGTGTTCAGGGGCAATGCCGTGAGACACCAGTGTGGCGAATCCGTTGACCTTGGTGGTCAGTTCGTAGGTCTTCTGCCTCTGGATGTTGGGCTGCACATCGCTGTATCTCAGTTTTCTGAGAGGGCTGTCAGCAGGAAGCTTCTTGCACAGCTTGATAGCGGCAAGCACTACCTTGACCTCGTCCATCATGTACATCTCTTGCAAAGCCTGTTGCTTATTAGCAGCGTTCTCGGCCTCTGCCCATCCAGTAGCACTGTCCATAGCGATACCAGTGGAACCGCCGGAATTCTTGTTTCTCTCAGGTACGTTGCACTTCTGAAGGATCAGATTCCTGCGGTACTCGATGTTGGACAACATACCAGAGTAATCAACGCTTCCCTCAATCGCTTTTATGAAAGGCTGTTTACCGTCTGCGGTCGTCTCGGTAACGATCCAGTCATTATCCTTTGGAACGATGGTGTTGCCCTCTTCGTCCTTTGGAAATGCGATATCGTTGGCCTGATAGATTGCTTGGATTGCCTGTTCCACACCGTCCGTGTAGTTGGACTCAAGCAGATTCAGGTCGTCCATAGCTGACAGCTGTTTCTCGAAGCATCCTGTGCCGTCATGTGACCGGACCGAACGTACAATAGGGATGTATCCCAGTGGGTTCAGTTCGTCTGAACGGTAGCCGTGATGCCATCCGAGTTCGCCCTTCATACCCTTGACGAGCGTGGTCAGATTCATGACCTCGTACCGCCTGTTGGGTGTGAACGCTGTATAGAAGACATTGCCGGTCTTGGTGTCGAGGCTGTAGGTAACGCCAAGCATCGGTCGCCGGTCGATGTAGTAACTGGAGTAGACGATGTAGGTGAAGCGAGGATCAAGAGGACTGATGTGGAAGTAGCTGTCACCATCATGCCAATCGGTGTTGACATCGATGTACATATAGCCCCAACCGCCGATCTCGGTGAAACGAGCCATCTGCTGTCTCTTGCTCTTGATGTTCTCTGCTTCGTAGCACTCGTTAAGGAGTGTCACGCCGTCCAGTTCACTGCCGCCGGAGTCTTTCTCACCTCTTCTGACGAACGAAATGCCGGTAGGCCAGTTGAATCCAAGCTTGAATTCCGTGATCTCTGAAGCAATGTTGTCGGTAACCTTGTTGCAGATTTCCGGCCTCACGAGTTTTGTACGCTGAAGAATGGGCTGAATACCGCTGTCATAATCGAGCAGATACTGGATCATCATGAGGTTCTCTTGGTGCAGTAAGTAGGTATCCCGCAGCACCTGGATGATATTCTCTTCTGTGATCTCACGCTCGGCTGTATAGATGTTTCTACGACCGAATCGTGGATTTTCGTACCAGTTATAAACCATTCATGCTTTCACCATATCCTTGTTCCGCTTGCTGTGTTTCTGACAGGATACTCACTGATCTTCCGTCTACCAGTAGCTACGTGGTACACGACCTTCAAGTGGCAAGGCCTGCATACCGTCTCTATGTCAACAGATGTCCGACCGTCATAGTAGGCTACTCGCTTACCGCAGTATGGGCATCTGACAATTTCTGGGTCTCTGTTTTCAGGCATTAAAAAAGCTCCACACAGGTGTGCAGAGCCTCTCGTTTCGTCTATTTCAACGAGTTTATCATAACACACCTGTCTATACTGACACAACATGACATTTACTGACATTTACTGACATTTACTGACATCTTTTCGAGAATCAGGCATAAAATGCATTGTATTTCTCGTCAAAGACCGCCAGAGCCTTGTCATGCATCCGGTATATCTGTCTCTCCGAGTAGTGCATTACCGAGGCAAGGTCCTGGAATGTCATATACTCGACATAACGGTAAAACAGCACATCCGCATAGTCTTGACTGCCGATCTCTTCGATCTGCCGTATGATGATTTTCTTGCGTTCAACATACCGCTTTACGTGTTCCTCTGCTTCTCTTTCAGCATCAAGAACCTTGATGACAGCATTACCGACCGTATCTTTATCGCCAGAGGACTGAACGTACTCCTTGGATGTATCAATGCCGATACTGACCGCCAGTTGACGGTATTTATTGACATCAAGTGCCGCCCTATGCGCTTTTCGTTCAAGTGTCTCGATTTGGGAGAGGTATTCTTTGGCTCTCATCGTTTTCCCCACATACCGCCAGTGATGATAAATGTCGGTCTGATACGTTCTTTCTTCTGGATGAACAGTGCAAGGTTTGCGAATCCGTCCGGTACATCATCGTTTACGTTCTTGCCCGCTACAGAGTATGACAGCAGGAAGGACATCATCTTGCCGTAGTCAGATTTGGAGCTGTAAAGCTCTTTCATCTTGAACAGACAGTGCTTCTTGACCCAGTCGCTGTTGACGATGATCCTCGTCTCCTTGTTCGTCTCGGTCGGCTTTGTCGTGATATTGCAACGGCCTTTGGCTTCCTGCACTCTCGTGCCGACCTCAAAAGCTATACGGTCACCACCGGCGTTCGATTCGAATTCGCATTGCTGCATATTGTGCTTAAGGATGATTTCCGTAAGACGGCGATACTGCACGTTGAAGTCCGCAGTGTTGTCGCAGATGCAGTCATCGATGTAGAAGTCATCGCCATACTGGTACGCAACAGGAAGAAACATATAGTCGATACCAGTAGACTTCGTATCGCAGATACCGAGGATCGCATCAGGCTCCTGCCCAGGAAGGACATCGTATCTACGCAGTTCGTCTTCGTGATACAGCAGACCTTCACGCTCGATAGGCTCGTTCTTGTAGAGGCATCGGTATGTGATCTCATCCATGAGCAGTTCTTGGTCACGGAAGAACTCGACTGTCATACCGTTGTAGTCGTAGAGGAAATTCGATTCGCCTGTCTGAGGATCAATGTCTGGGACGGCGATGAAGCGGTATCCTGGCTGTCCGTCATACATGAGTTTGAGGCGACCAACCACATCGTGTACACTCCATCGGGTACAGATATGCACCTCGCGCACATCGGCATTAAGCTTTCTTTGCCTTGCATCGGCGGTGTAGATTCCCCAGAGCTTATCCAACTGGTTTTTGTTCATCGCCACTTCGATTCCAGGAATCAAGTCATCGCAGAGAAGGTACCTGTTGGCACGGACTTTACCGGCATTTCCTGCACCAATAGATGTGCATTGGAGATTGGCGAACGGTCTGTAGTTGTTGATGAGAATTTCCTGCTTCTTGGCGTTCGTCTTGTACAGATGAGCCTCTGGGAAGATCTGTTGCCAGTTGTAATCAGGACTGGCGATGATATCCAGTACGCCTCTGTAGAACATATCCGTGATATCGGCAGAATGGCTGAAGAACAGATTGTAGTCTCTAGGATGTCTCCCCATGACCCAAGAGACAAAGAACTTCTCAATTGTCGTCTTGCCGGTGCCTGGCGGCATGGATATCGACAGCATCTTCAGCTTGCCGTCCTCGATATCTTGCAACGCCTTGACGATACCAAGCTTGTTCAGCTGTCTCATGCGAGGTTCGTAGAAGCGTTCCTCTGGGTTCCTGTCCTTCTCCAGGTACAGCATATAGGACGAGAAGAGGTATGGTGCTTCGTACAAGAAAACCCTGTCAAGCAGCGTTCCAAATTTGTCATCACCGGTCGCTATGTGACAGTCCATGATCCAGGGCTTCAGCCTACGTGTGATGCCGAGCCAGTAGTCCTTGTCAAAGGTCAGCCGGTATTTCTGCCTCTCAATAAGGCACACATCAAAAAGATCGCTCAGAGCCTGATAGTCAGGACCGTTCTGCTCGATATAGGCGATAACTTGTTGGGCTACCCGTCTATTCTGTTCGTCTGATTGGATAACCGGTGTTTTTTGTCTTCTTGCCATTCACAAAATAAAAAAGAGCGCAGTATCCCCTTTCGGTGGTACTACACTCAGTACGCCCCTATCCACACATCGGATAGGTCATAATCTATGTCAATGCCGTTTCTCCGGCACAAATGTTACAGCTCTTCGGCAAGCGTAATCGTAAAACGATGACGGCCTCTTAGGAATCCGTTGCCTCTTCCATTTGGCAATAGATCTTCCTGCGTTAATCGAATGCCTCTGTATGCATATCGCTCTCACTCATGTATATCCTCTGAATGTCCCATCTAATCGCTATGTCATGCTCAACCTGGCATCCTTCGGATAAGGGCCATCCTGGTACGAAAGCTACGGCATCAGCATCTGCCATCCGCTTGATAGCTTCTCCAAGGCCCTCAAGACCTTCATTTTTGCCCCTAGAATCGATTTTGTCCGTGCAGTCGAGGAAAGTTACGTCTGAACCCATAAAATCCTCTCTGAGGGCGATTTTCGCAGAATTAAGGGTATTCTGGATGTCTTCCTCGCTGTGACCGTGCATCGGTAGGCTTATAAACACGTTCATCGTGCTGTCTTTTTCACCTCTATGACCTTTACCTTGGTCGTCCCATCTCTGCGGATCTCGACATCGCTGCCCTTCCGCAGGATCTTGGCTATCGTCTCGGCCTTGGCGGCTATGTCATCAACAAGATGCTTGGTTATGTTATCCATTCATAGCAGATACCCTTTTAGCGTAAACTTTGCATTGTTTAAGATGCCTGGAACACTGGAGCGATACGTATCGTTCTCAAGCGTTGTCACATCGAACTGTGGCACAGGCTCGACATCATATGATTCAACCATGATTTCGATGTCCATACCATGCCAGACGAGAGTGGCTCTGCCGTCATGCGCGTAGTCCTTCTTGATGGGCTTACTAGTTTTTCGCTTGATTTTCTCAGCCATGTACTCTCCTCTTGGAAATTCGGCACACATTGCAATCCTTGTCGAGCTGTTGTGCAGTATAGACACCAGGTGTATACCGCTTCACGGATTGTCTTCCTCGCCGTCAACGTGCCTTGCCATGTCCGGCCTCTGGAGACGCAATGATGAGATGTTTTCTGTCGCCCATCCGACTTTCCGGCCCTAGTCCGGCATTACAGCCCAACCTGGTACGCTCCCGCGTCTGAAGCGTGTTGGGGACAGGAAGGGAAGGAATCGAACCCTCGTCATCGGTTTTGGAGACCGAGGTACTACCACTGTACGACCGACCTATGAAGCCGCCAGTAGGAATTGAACCCACAACCCTCTGCTTACAAGGCAGATGCACTACCGATTGTGCTATAACGGCATATACGGGAGCAGTAGGAGTCGAACCCACACATCGGATGAACGATGAGGCTGTTTTCAAGACAGTTGCAGTACCAGTTATGCTTATACTCCCAGAAGCCGCCCCACCCGGATTTGAACCGGGCCTATGGCAGCCAAAGTGCCATGTCCTAACCACCTAGACCACAGGGCATTAAAGAATGACCGCCTTGATTATAGTGTGGGCGGTCTGCACACTTGCGAAAGGAAGGAGTGTCTGAACGAAACACAGTAGCGCCGGTAGGATTTGAACCTACGACCTCTAGGAAATGAGCCTAGCGAGCTTCCAAACTGCTCTACAGCGCGTCAGGGGAGATGCTGTCAACAGATAACGACCGCCACCGCATCTCCATTGCGGTCAAAGGAAAGAAAAGGTCCGGTGCGTCAAAGAAGGAGAGAAAAACCGCACCGAATATCCTGGGATGGAGTCGCACCACCGCCTGTCCATTAGCTATCGATTTTACAGATCGACTGCTCTACCAACTGAGCTATGTTCCCGTAGTAGTGGGAACAGTTGGATTCGAACCAACGACAAGTCGTGTAGACCGCTCTATCTACTAAGCTACCAGGATTAGTATCTGCACGAGGACTCGCACCTCGACCTGTCCATTAGTTAAATTCCTTAGATGGGAATCGCCTCTACCATTGGGCTACATGGGCATAAGTGAAAGCCCATGATTGGATTCGAACCAATATCAACGTGGACTGCTCTATCGTTAAGCTATGCAGATTAGTATCCGTGGTGGGATTTGCACCGCACACCAAGTCATTAGACATTCCCCACAAGAATGCGTCATAACCATTAGACTACAAGGCCATGAGCGGCCT
>JAEIGA010012458.1_pt1 | contig 12907 bp, 10 predicted proteins | sample 9270691 | NCBI WGS metagenome assembly JAEIGA01 (sample SAMN17057246, study PRJNA624740) | gut metagenome | biome: biome; isolation source: fecal sample | host: Bos grunniens | place: China: Xizang | collected 2019 | reverse complement strand
GTTGGAATAACCGGTTGCATAGCCGCATATAAAAGCGCTGAAGTTGTAAGCAGATTAACAAAACTCGGAGCAGATGTAACTGTCATAATGACTTCTTCTGCTCAAGAGTTTATTACTCCGTTAACCTTCGGCACTCTCACCAAGAACAAGGTTATATGCGATATGTTTTCTATGCCCGATTATTCCAAAGTAGAGCATATATCCGTTGCTTCGGATTGTGATGTGATGCTTATCTGTCCCGCTACTGCAAATATCATTGGCAAAGTTGCCTCCGGTATAGCAGATGATTTCTTGTCAACAACAATAATGGCAACAAAATCACCTGTAATTTTTGCTGCAGCAATGAACAATAACATGTACGAAAATCCCATTGTGCAAAGCAACATTGAAAAGCTCAAAAGCTATGGATACCGTTTTATTGAGCCCGAAGAGGGTCTGCTTGCTTGCGGAACAAGCGGCAAAGGACGTCTTGCTGACTACAAGGAAATTATCGAAACTGTTGAAAGTGTTACCTTTAAAAACAAAGATTTAAAGGGCAAGAATGTTTTGGTTTCCGCAGGACCTACTGTAGAAAGCATTGACCCTGTCAGATATATATCTAACCATTCAAGCGGTAAAATGGGCTATGCAATTGCTAAGGCGGCTTATCTCAGAGGTGCAAACGTTACCTTGGTTTCCGGTCCTGTTAATATTCAACCATTTACCGGAGTTAATGCTATTAATGTAAACAGTGCTTGTGAGATGTATGAAGCTGTTAATGAACACTTTGATTCTGCCGATATTATAATTAAGGCAGCTGCAGTTGCCGATTATACTCCTGCAGAATATTCAAACAACAAAATAAAAAAAGGCGAAAATCTTGCCATATCCTTAAAGGATAATCCCGATATATTAAAAGAACTTGGTTCAAAAAAGGGAAATAAGATTTTGATTGGTTTTTGCATGGAAACCAAAGACCTTATCGATAATGCCGAGAAAAAGCTAAACAACAAAAATCTCGACTTTATTGTAGCAAATGATTTAACAAATAGCGGGGCAGGATTTAAGTGTGATACCAATATTGTTACAATCATTGATAAACAAGGTAACAAAGTTTCTTATGATATTATGGAAAAGGAAGAGCTTGCTCATATAATTCTTGATAAATGCATCGAGCTGCAATAGCAGATGCTGGAGGTAGTGCGTTGATTGCAGAGGTTGTCATTAACAGTAACACAAAAGCCACAGATAATATATACCACTATCTTGTGCCCGTTGAATTGGAATCAACGGTTCAGACAGGTATGCGTGTTGTTGTGCCTTTTGGTCGTGGCAACAAGACTGTAGAGGCTTTTGTTATTGGTTTTGCAGATAACTCTGATTTCAAAAATCTCAAAGAAATAGCTGCTGTCAATGATGAGTATTGCTACTTTGACGATGACGCTGTTAAGCTGATTAAATTTATGGTACATCGTTATTTTTGTAGCTTTATTTCAGCAATTAAATGTATTATTCCAATAGGTGTTGGCAGCGTTTTTAAAAGAACAATATCCCTTATTTCTACTATCAGTCAAGAAAATTTAAACTTTCTGGAACATTCTGTTAAAGCTTTTGAAATTTATACTTATCTTCTCGAGGGCTCAGTTTCTTTTGATAAGCTCTCACAGCTTGTGACTGCAAAAAATCTTCCCAACATCCTTAATACTATGAAAAAAAGAGGTATTATCAGCATAGAAGAAAATGCTGTTGGCGGCTTAAAAGACACTACAAAGAAACGGGTAGAGCTTATTGTTGATTATGAAGATGTTTGTACTGCCATTGACTCTATGATTAAAAGAGCACCCGCAAGAGCTCGTTGCCTTGAAATACTAAGCGATGAAAACGATATATTGCTTTCAGATCTTCTGGAGATTGCAGAAACTTCAAAAAGTGTAGTTGATCAGCTTGAGAAGAGTGGTTTTGTGCGTATATACGAAACCGTAGAACGCGATGATATTATGACTATTGATTACGAAGTAAATTATATCCGTCATGAACTTAATGAATATCAGCAAAATGTTTGCAATGTGGTAATGGAGAGCATTTCTTCTAATCAGAAAAACACTTATCTTTTAAATGGTGTTACCGGAAGCGGCAAAACAGAAGTGTATCTTGAGCTTATTGAACAAACAGTAAAACAGGGCAGAGAAGCTATTTTTCTTGTTCCTGAAATAAGTCTTACACCTCAGATGGTCAGCCAGGTTAATGCGAGATTTGGCGACAGGATCGCCGTTATGCACAGCTCCCTTACACAAAAACAACGTTTTGAGCAATGGAAAAGAATTAACGAGGGTGAAGTTGATATAGTTGTAGGAGCGCGAAGTGCAATATTTGCTCCTTTTAAAAATCTTGGTCTAATTATTATAGACGAAGAACACGAAAACACATACAAATCTGAATTTTCACCCAAATACAGTGCGGTTGAAATTGCAAAATTCCGCGCCAACATTTCAAATAGTGTTGTATTGCTTGCCAGTGCAACACCACTAATTGAAAGCACTTTCAAAGCCGAAATTGGTAAATACATTCCTTTATCAATGCCAAAAAGAGTTAATGATACTCCGCTTCCGACAACTCATATTGTTGATATGCGCAAAGAGATGGAAAACGGAAATATGGGGATTTTCAGTACCAAATTGTTGGAAGAAATTGCTTTTAATCTTGAAAACCATCAGCAGACAATATTATTTTTAAACCGCAGAGGTTTTTCAAGCTTTGTTTCTTGCAGAACCTGCGGTTATGTGGTTAAATGTCCTAATTGCAATGTTTCATTGACTTATCACAAATCAATAGGCAAGATGATTTGTCACTATTGTGATTATGCGGAAAAATTACCGCATGTATGTCCGGAGTGTTCCGGCAAATATATAAAGCACTTTGGCATAGGTACGCAAAAAGTTGCAGACGAAATAGCTGAGCTTTTCCCCACTGCCCGAGTTTTGAGAATGGATGCTGACACCACAAGTGCAAAAATGAGCCATGAAACACTGCTTCGATCCTTCAAAAATCGCGAGACAGATATACTTATCGGTACGCAAATGATAACTAAGGGTCTTGATTTTGACAATGTAACTCTTGTTGGTGTTGTTGCTGCCGATATGAGTCTTAATATTGATGATTTCAGAGCTGCAGAAAGAACCTATGATCTTATAACGCAGGTTACGGGTCGTGCAGGGCGAGGAAAACTAAAGGGAAGATCTGTAATACAGACCTATAATCCCGATAACGAAACTATTCTTTGCGCTGCTGCACAGAACTACAGAGCATTTTACAATGATGAAATCGAACTAAGAAAGCTTTTGGTTTACCCGCCATTTTGTGAATTTATCAATTTTGTGTTCTCATCCGACAAACAACAAATCGCAAAAACCACATCAAATTATTTCTATAACGATTTAAAAAGAATTATAGGTAATAATGCTATTTTATATGCGCCCGGTGAAGCTCCTTTGTTTAAAGTAAATAACAACTACAGGTACAGATTTTTAATTAAAACCAGATATTCAAAAAAGTTGTATGATGACATTTATTCTTTGTATAAAAAATATGTTTTAAAGAAAAATTCTTCAAAAATAACAATTGATGTAAATCCGGTAAATATGTATTGAGGAGAGTGAAATAATGGCACTTAGAAATATACGAAAACTTGGCGATGATATATTAAGAAAAAAATGTCGTCAGGTAGAAACTATTGACGAAAAAACTCTTGCTTTATTAGATGATATGGCAGAAACAATGTATGCTGCCAATGGTGTTGGATTGGCAGCACCTCAGATAGGCATTTTAAAGCGAATTGTTGTTATAGATATAGGTGATGGTCTTATAGAAATGATAAACCCCGAAATAACACATTTTGAGGGTAATATTAAGGACACCGAGGGTTGTCTTTCGGTTCCCGGAAAATATGGTTATGTTGTAAGACCTGCCAAAGTTACAGCTGTCGCTTTGGATAGAAACGGCGAAAAATTTGAGATTACAGGCGAAGGCTTTTTGGCAAAGGCAATTTGTCACGAACTTGACCATCTTGATGGTATTGTTTTTGTAGACAAGGTAACTGAATATGTTAATATTGATGAAAAATAGAGGTATGGATTCCTTATGAATATAATGTTTATGGGTACCCCCGAATTTGCTTGTGTATCTCTTCGTAAGCTTTTCGATGAGGGATATAATATTACAAGTGTTGTAACAACAGAAGACAAGCCTCGCGGAAGAGGTCACAAAATGACTCATCCTGACGTTTATGTTTGTGCCGAAGAACTGGGTATTAAAAATATTTATCAGCCCATCAACCTGAAGAAGGAAAACTTCGAGAATATTTTACTCAATGAAAATCCCGATGTAATTGTTGTTGTTGCATATGGTAAATTATTACCGGAATATGTTATCAAATTTCCGCGTTACGGTTGTATAAATGTCCACGGATCACTTTTACCCAAATACAGAGGTGCTGCGCCCATGCAGTGGTGTCTTATTGATGGTGAAAGCGAAACCGGTGTTACTACAATGTATATGGACAAAGGTCTGGATACCGGTGATATGCTTCTAAAATCTGCTATTCCGCTTACATTAGAAGATAATTTTGGTACCGTTCACGATAAATTAAGTGTTCTGGGAGCAAACCTTCTTGTTGAAACCCTTTCTAAATTGGAAAAAGGTGAAGTACAAAGAGTTCCTCAGGGTGAAACAACCACTCACTATGCTCAGATGATAACAAAAGAAATGTGTAAAATTGAGTGGAGAAAAAAAGCCTTGGATATATGTAATCTCATAAGAGGACTTACTCCATTTCCCAAGGCAACAAGCATTTTTGAAGACAAAGCTTTAAAGATTACCAAAGCTTTACCGATAGATTCGACCTCGGATAAAGTCCCCGGGCAAATTATTGCTGTAAATAAAGACTCTTTTGATGTTTGCTGTGGTGAATCCACTGTTCTCCGCATATTTGAAATTCAGCCGGAAGCAAAAAAAGTAATGAGCGTTGAAGATTATCTTAAAGGAAATAAAATCGAAGTCAACACAGTACTAAGTTAATGAGGTATATAAATGAGTTTCAGTCCAAGAAAAATAGCCGTTGATATTATTTATAATATTTTAAAAAACGGCAAAACACTTTCTGATGAATTGAATAAACTTCGCAATGAACATTCGGATATTTCTGCTCTTGATACTAGATTTGTATCAGAAATTGTCAACGGCGTTCTTCGCAATCTGGAATACTGTGACTATCTCATTTCCTTAGCTTCCTCTGTTAAGTTAAATAAAATTTCACCTTATGTACTAAATGTCTTGCGTTGCGGTTGCTATCAGCTTATTTTTATGGATAAAGTTCCTTCAAGCGCTGCAGTAAACGAAAGTGTCAAGATTATTAAAAAATCATCAAATGCACGTCTTTCCGGTTTTGTAAATGCTGTTTTAAGAAAAATTGATTCAAATGGTAAAGACGTTCAATTGCCAAAAGATAATTTAAAAAGATTATCTGTTTTGTATTCTTGCCCAATGTGGCTTGTTGAGAAGTTTTTTAATTCCTTAAATGATGATACGGTAAAACTTTTGGAATCTTTCAATAAAAAGCCTTCAACCATTTTAAGAGTTAATAAACTCAGAACAACCCGTGAAGATTTGATTAATCGGCTTAATTCCAAGGGATGGAATTGCACAGAATACACATCTGATTTATTTCCGGATGCAGATTACCTTATATCTGCAGATAAAATTGATAATTTGGAAACAACAGACGAATTTAAAGACGGTTTATTTTACATACAAGACCCGGCTGCAGCTTATGTAGGCGAAGTTCTAAGACCTGAAAAGGGAAGCGTAGTGCTTGATATGTGTGCTTCACCGGGAGGAAAATCTACTCATTTTGCCGAAATAATGGGCGATGAAGGCAGGATATATTCTTTTGACGTTTCAATAGGAAAAGCCAAACGCATAGAAGAAAACGCTTCGCGTTTGAAACTTAAAAGTATTTCTGCCATTGTAAAGGATTCAACTGTATTTGACCCTGAATTTGAAAATACGGCGGATTACATTCTTGTAGATGCGCCATGTACAGGTATAGGTATAATAAGAAAAAAACCTGATATCAAGTATTTACGAAAGCCTGATGACAGCAAAAATCTTTCAAAGATTAGTCTTTCAATTTTAAATACCGCTGCAGATTATCTCAAACCGGGAGGTACAATGGTATTTTCTACTTGTACCATTTTTGAAGAAGAAAACGAAATGGTTTTGTTTGATTTTTTGAAAGGCAGACCTGATTTCAGCTTAAAAACCATAAGTTGTAACATGAAAAACAAAGGATATATGACATTATATCCGCATAAAAATAATTGCGACGGATTTTTTATAAGTCTGTTAACAAAGGAACAATAATGATAAATTTAAAAGATTTAACATTTGAAGAATTAAAAACATTTCTTGTTGATAACGGCGAAAAACCCTTCAGAGCCAAACAGATTTTTGCTTGGTTGCATAGGGGAGTTGAGAGTTTTGATGAGATGACAGATATTTCGGTTTCTTTAAGAAATAAGCTGAGAACTATCTGTACTGTAAGCAGACTCAAAATTGTTCGCAAACTCGAATCCAAAATAGATGAAACAAAAAAATATCTTTTTGAATTAGAAGACGGTAACCGAGTTGAAAGTGTTGTAATGTATTACAAACACGGCATTACAATCTGCATTTCTTGTCAGGTTGGTTGCAGAATGGGATGTAAGTTCTGCGCTTCAACCATCGGTGGTCTTGTAAGATCTCTTACACCCGGAGAAATTCTCGATCAAATAATTTTTGCCCAAAAAGATATTGGTGAAAGAATATCCAATATTGTTATGATGGGAATTGGCGAACCTCTCGACAATTTTGACAATGTTATTAAATTTCTTAAAATCGTTAACGATGAAAACGGTATAAATATAGGCTACAGACATATTTCTCTTTCAACTTGCGGTATTGTGCCAAAAATAAAAGAGCTTATGAATTACAATTTTCCGCTTACACTCAGTGTTTCGCTGCACGCTCCGTCAAACGAAATAAGAAATACAATTATGCCTGTTAATAAATCCTATAATATTAGTGAGCTTATCAGCGTATGTAAAGAATACACCAAATATACAAAGCGTCGTATAAGCTTTGAGTTTGCGCTTATTAAAGATGTAAATGATAACAAAGATGTAGCCCGAATGCTTGGAATGCTTGTCAAAGGTATGCTTTGTCATGTCAATTTAATTCCGGTAAACAGCGTAGAAGAAAACACTTTTACCAAACCTTCTAAAAATAAAATCAGAGAGTTTGTAAATGTTCTCGAACAAATGGGAATAGCAGTTACCGTAAGACGCGAACTCGGAAGTGATATAAATGCCTCTTGCGGGCAATTACGAAGAAAAGAAAATGCAAAGGAGGAGTTATCTTGAAATATTCATATGGTACCGACATTGGCATTATACGCCAATCCAATCAGGATTCGGTAGCCGTTCATATCTTTTCGGAAGAATGTGGTTTGTTTGTTGTGGCAGACGGAATGGGTGGACACCGTGGCGGTAAAACTGCAAGCACAATTACTGTTGATACAATTTTAAATGAATGTGTTGCAAATTTTGATGAAAATTTAGACGAAGACAGTATAAAAAAACTTCTATACGATGCAGTATGTCTTGCTAATACAGAAGTTTACAATAAATCTCATGAAAATCCCGAGCTTGAAGGTATGGGAACTACTGTAGTAGCATTTATTGTAAAAAATAATAAATTGTATACTGCCAGCGTTGGTGACAGCAGACTTTATGTTTGCTCAGGAACCAGAATTTTTCAAATAACTCAGGATCATTCTTTGGTTGGCGATTTATTAAGAAAAGGCGTTATAACCGAAGAAGAGGCCAGAGTACATCCTCAGAAGAATATTATTACCCGTGCAATAGGCAGCGAATGCGATGTTGACGTAGATATATTTGATACTGTTGTAGAATCCGGAAATGTTGTTATTTCATGCACAGATGGTCTGCACGGACTTTTAACAGAGGAAGAAATTGCAGGAGTTGTTTCTGTGGATATTGAAGATTCTGCAGAAAAATTAATTTCAATGGCTAATGATAAAGGTGGCAATGATAATATCACCGTTGCTGCTGTCAGAATATCTTAAAGGGGTGAACGTTATGATAGGAAAAGTTCTTGGTGGTAGATATACCATATTAGAAGAAGTTGGAAAAGGCGGAATGGCCCATGTATATAAAGCTCAGTGTAACGTTTTAAACAGAACAGTTGCTGTAAAAATGCTCAGAAATGACCTTGAAGGTGGCGAGGAATTCGTTAATCGTTTCAATGCTGAAGCTCAGGCAGCAGCATGTCTTGCTCATCCTAACATTGTTTCTATTTATGATGTTGGCGAGGAAGATGGGTTATATTATATTGTAATGGAATATATAGAAGGCATCACCCTTAAGGAATATATTAAGAGCAACGGTAAGTTATCATCATTGGAAAGTGCCGAAATATCTTCTCAGATATGTGCAGCACTTACTGTAGCTCACGAAAAAAATATTATTCACAGAGATATTAAGCCACACAACATAATGGTTACTAATAACGGCTTAATTAAGGTTACAGATTTTGGAATAGCACGCGCAAGTAATAATGCAACAATGCAGGTTGGAGATTCCATCCTTGGCTCAGTACATTACATTTCCCCCGAACAAGCAAGAGGCGGATATGTTGACGGCAGAACCGATATATATTCTTTGGGTATCGTTTTGTACGAAATGTTAACAGGAAAGGTACCTTTTGAAAGCGAATCACCAATAGCTATTGCAATGAAACATCTTGAAGAAATGCCGGTTGCTCCCCAGGTATTGTCACCTGATGTGTTAAATGAACTCCAGGATGTTGTATTGAAAGCTATTTCTAAAGAAACACGCAAGAGATATCAGACCGTTTCTTCTATGAAGAGTGATCTCGATGTAATAATTAATATTCTTAAAAACCAAAATGCAGATGTTGTTGTTCCGGTAAATCAGCCCGAGATAGATGAAACTATCGAAAACACAACTGTTCTACCTATTATTTCCAAATATCAGGAAATAGTAGGTGGGAATGCAAAAACCTCATCAGAGGATGAAAAAGACTCCGATAATGATTTAAAACCAAATTACAAACCTGATTTACAGGCAAATTATAAATCGGATCAGGAAGACAATTATAAGGTTGATTCCGAAGTAAGCTCTAACGAACAGCAAATTCAGAAATCGGATGCCTTTGAATCCGAAGAAGATACATTTGATTCACAGGATGAACCGGGTTTTTATAAGGAACCTGTCATCGCCGAGGTTGAAGAGGATGATGAAGTTGAAGAGTATGAGGAACGTGGCGGAATAAGTCTCGGAACTGTTCTTTCAGCCATTATAATATCAATTTTAATTGTGACAACAGCAGGCTTGTTTATTGGTTACTTAGTTGCTCCCAACGCGCCTATCTATACCATGTTCCGTGGTGTGTTTGGAGATAATGATATTGAAGTTCCCACCTTTGTCGGAAAACAGTTTGATGAAGCAAATCAACTTGCACAACAGTATGAAATTAAGTTGGAAATTATCGAAACTGAATTCGGACCCGAATCCGATGGTGTAGTAACACAGCAGAGTGTTGCCTCCGGTAATACCGTAAAAAAAGGAACAACTATAAATATTCATACAAGTAAAGGACCGGATCCCGAACTTTTCAGTACAAAATCTTTTGAAGATGAACCCGAAAGTGTTATTTTGAAATACGAAAAGCTTGGATATAATATTGTTAAAAAATATCGCCTTGATTCCTCTAAAGATAAGGGAGATATAATTTCTGTAGAATTAAAGGGCAACAAGATTACATTTTATATTAATCGAAATGAAGGCGAAGATGGGGAAGAGTTAATAGAAGTTCCCGACTTGTCTAACCTTACTGTTAATCAAGCGAAAGCAGAATTAGAAGACGCAGGACTTCTTTTACTTGAAGAAGATTACGAAACCATCGAAACCGATGACTACACCGAAGGACGTGTTTGCAAACAGTCTGAGTCTGCCGGAAATGCTGTCAGCCCCAAAACACAGATAAAAATCTATCTTGCAAAGAAACCTACAGCAAAAAAAGAAGATGAGGGAAGCTCAACTTCTTCAAAGTTGAAAACAAAAACAATCAGTTTCGATTTATCCCATTACACAACATCAACCACAGTAAAAATTACCGATCCGAGTGGTAAAATTGTATATGAAAAGACCGTAGATCCCACAACACAGCCCGAGCTTTCAATTACTCTTGAAGGAAGCGGAAAAGTTAATTATGTTGTATACATCAACGGAAGTGAATATTGCAAATATCCTGTAAATTTTGATAAGTAAACGGTGAACACATGATTTTAGGAACTATTGTAAAAGGCATTGGCGGTTTTTATTACATTGATACAAATGATGGAATTGTTGAATGCAAAGCCCGAGGGCATTTTCGCAGTAAAAATATGACTCCATATGTAGGCGACAAGGTTCATATATCTTTAAATGCCGATAACACCGGTAATATTGATGAGATTCTTCCGCGCCTTAACAGTTTTATAAGACCACCAGTAGCTAATATTGAAGAACTTATCATTGTGGCTTCAGTTCAGAACCCGGAGCCGGATCTGACTTTTATTGACAAAATGCTCGCTATTGCATACAACAGTAATGTAAATGTTAAAATTTGCTTCAATAAAATTGACTTGGATGACGGAAAAGTTAATGATTTAGTTGCAATGTATAGTAATGCAGGGTATACGGCATTTATAACAAGTACAACCGAGAATATTGGTATTGATAAAGTCCGAGAACTTATATCAGGAAAAGTTTCTGCGTTTTCAGGATTTTCCGGTGTTGGTAAATCCAGCTTATTAAACGCTGTTACTCAAGAGAAAATCATGGAGACCGGAGAAGTCAGTGAAAGACTAAGAAGAGGAAAACATACAACAAGACACGTTGAATTAATTAAATTCAATGGAGGGTACATCGTAGATACTCCCGGGTTCAGCATGCTTGATTTCCCAAAGGAAATAACAAAAGACATGCTCAAGGAATGTTTTCCCGAATTTGCAAAATACGAAGATAATTGCAAATTCAGAGATTGTAATCACACAGGTAATGCTTCGGTTTGCGGAGTGTGTCGCGCCGTCGAAAACGGCGAAATTGCACTCAGCAGATATAACAATTATAAAAGCTTTTATTCTGCATTAAGTCAAAGAAAGGAATGGAAAAAATGATTAAACTTTCACCCTCGTTACTTGCTTCAGATTATATGAATATGGGGAAGGATATTCTGGCAGTTGAGCATGCCGGATGTCCGTATATACATATAGATGTTATGGATGGTCATTTTGTTCCAAACATCAATTTTGGACCAAGTATTGTGTCTGCCATTCGTCCTATAACCAATATGGTGCTCGATGTTCATCTTATGATATCAGAACCGGAGAAATATGTGGATATGTTTCTTGATGCGGGCGCGGATATAATTACTGTTCACGCAGAATGTGTTACCGACTTTGAATATATTTATAAAAAAGTAAAAGAAAAAGGCAAAAAAATTGCACTTTCCATAAATCCCGGAACGGATGTATCTGCTGTATATCCTTATGGGGATTCACTGGATATGATTCTTGTTATGAGTGTAAACCCGGGTTTTGGTGCTCAGTCTTTTATAGAAAGCAGCATCGGAAAAATCGAAGCTTTGCGCGCTAAATATCCTTCAGTAGATATCCAGGTTGATGGTGGTATCAAGCTGAATAATGTAAAGAAAGTTATAGAAGCCGGAGCTAATGTAATCGTTGCGGGTTCTGCTGTTTTTGGCAGTGACGATGTTGAAGCTACAGCACGGGAGTTTATTAAGTTATGCAACCAATAGAAAAATCAGCATTGATATTTTCGGGTGGAAATTGCCTCAGTTTAGATGTTTTCAAAAAGTTTCTTCCGGATGACCTATATATTATTTGCGCTGATTCCGGAGCTGTTTTTTGTGAAAAATTTGGTTTGAGTGCAAATCTTATAGTTGGAGATTTTGATTCTTCGGAGTTTAGGAATGTAACTTCACTTAACTGTGCCAACGGTGCCGAAATAACGAAACTCAACCCTCAAAAAGACGATACTGATACCGAATTTGCCATAACCTGTGCCTTGGATAGGGGATACAAGAAAATTTTTCTTGCAGGCGGTATTGGGTCAAGAATGGATCACACACTTGCCAATGTTTTTCTTATGGAAAAATGTGCCAAATACGATTGTGAAATGATTGTTTTCAATGAAAATAATATTATGCATTATGTGTCCTCCGATTCTATAAAAATCCGCAAAAATGAATTTAAATATATTTCAATATTACCTTTGGAAGACGCAGTTGTTTCAAATCAGGGGTTTAAATATCCTTTGAATTGCACACTGATGCACAGATGTTCTTCTTTGGGTATAAGCAACGAACTTAACACTGATACAGGAACAATAACGGTCCATAGCGGAAGTGTACTTGTAATTGAATCCAGAGATTAAAGGTGATATTATTGAAGGAGCATATTTATACCATACCCATAAACGAAGCTTTTGACACTGATTGCGAGTGTCCTGTATGTTATTTTATGAATATGGAGGAAATGAAGAAAATAGAATATACTCTTGGTGCAAGTATGATGGAACCTGATGAAAGACTTGCTTATAATAAAACAGGTTTTTGCAGAAACCATACTCGTATGATGTATGATTACGGAAATCGCCTTAGTCATGCATTAATTCTTGAAACAAGAACTCAATACCTCAATGATTGTATTGATAAGTATGTTGAAAAACTTCTCAAATGCAAAAAATCATCTTTTTTTAACAAAAAAAGTGATGATTTTACTTTTCCG
>JAEIGA010012457.1_pt1 | contig 12907 bp, 19 predicted proteins | sample 9270691 | NCBI WGS metagenome assembly JAEIGA01 (sample SAMN17057246, study PRJNA624740) | gut metagenome | biome: biome; isolation source: fecal sample | host: Bos grunniens | place: China: Xizang | collected 2019 | reverse complement strand
TAAGGTAAATAGGGGTTTGTAAAGTATTTCCCCTTTACACCTCGGTGGCAGTCTCTTCAATAGAGTGCTAATGCACGAAAAAAAGGCGCTCTTGCAGGAGCGCCCTCTTTCTTATTAGGAGTGTTATCTTCTGAGACCGTTGATCGCTGTTGCGTTGCCCCAGTAGCCATATGTTATATCGGGTGTATTTGTGAGACACTGGGCTTTAAAGTATATATCACCATAAGACAGCACGAAGCGATACTGTATAGCCATGGCGTCTCCGCCTCTGGATACGCATGTAATGTACTGCCAGTCCAGATTTGTGATCCCTGGGTTGGGGCCGAGGTTCTGGCTCACTATCTCATCGCCCCAGTCAATGGCTTCTGAGGGAGTACCGCTGACAGTGACGTTGATGATGTTCTCATACATCTTCACATCGAATGTCAGGCCTTTTCCGGTGAAGCTGAAGAAGCGCGGAGCTGCTTCACTGTCTGAGCCCATGATAGCGTTATAGATCATAATGGAAATATATCCATGACCTTTGATATCTGGATGAACACCATCGGTGAGTATGCTGTCATGTTTGCCCAGCAGCCACGTCCACGCATTTGCTATCGTAATAGATCTTACGCGGTAGCGCTGATTTGTCATACACTGATGAAGAGCAGAAAGATATTCCTGATACTCGAATGGCATAGCGCCTGCATCCCAGAGCATCGGAATGCCGACTATCAGAGCGTTGGGAAATCTGTCTCTGATAGTAGTAAACAGCGTATAGACAGCTCCATTCAGATCAGTAAGTGTCCATGTAGGAACGTTATAAACATCATTTCTTCCTCCGCATACGAAAACATATTTCGTATGCGCTATTTCATCTGCGGACATTCCGCTGATAGCTGTCAGAAGCTGATCATAATAGGTGGATCCTGCAGGAGCCAGAAGTCCAGTTCCTCCGATGGCATAGTTAAATTCTGTGACCTGTAGCAGTTCCGAGACTTTTGTACTGAATCTCTGATTCTGATCGGCGCCGAGGCTGTTAGCCTGCACATATGAGTCACCGATCCAGACAGCATTACCATCAATTCCAAGCCTGAGCCTTGCTTCATTGTCAGCGATATCATATCCGTTGAGTTTGATTATTTCTGACATAGTTACACCTCTTTCAGTTGACGATGATCGAAAGAACAAGCTCTTTCGTTGCTGCATCATAGGTTTCACCGAGAGCGAGAGATATCTCTCCCTGATCGATCATTTCCTGAATCAGCGCAGCCGCTGTGCTGCTTATATTGTCTTTCATGTATTTTACAGCATCAGCAATAACTTTATTCTGCGCGTCGACAGTGTTTTCCAGCTTTTTGGTTGTTGCAAGCAGCCAATCCAGATTTAGCTCGTGGAAATTGGTATAAGGGAAAGTTTCAAATACCGGCATTATCATGGCCTCCTTAATAAACTAATAGACAAAAACGATTTTTGAAATCGTTAATGATGTATTCATCCAGCTCGTAGCGGCTGCGAAGTTCGACCTCTTTTCGGGCAACATCCTGCGCGTCGGTGATAGCGCTGTCGCCTTCCAGATGGTAGGTCTCTGTGACCTTCGATTTGCCGACGTCTGAGACTGTGCCTCCGTTCAGGAATCTCTCTCGGTTCTGGAAATTGGAAGCATTCCACGCGCTGACTTCATTAGTTTGTTTCAGGTCATTGGTTCTCAGCCCGCTGTCATCGCGCTCTATGGTCCGTTTTTCATCCCTCTGGATGTTGATGAAGGGGTCATAGTTTTTTGTAAGAACAAGCTCGACTCTGTTCCAGACGGCTATTCTGGCACGGCTCCATGAGCCTATTATCTGACGCATGATCTCAGCGTCCGGATATATGACCTCCATCTCAGCAGTCTCCGCCAGCAGGTTCATTATGAGGTCCTGACGGTCTACCGAGGCGGGAAGCACAAGCTCATCGAAAAGCGTCGAGTCGTATCTGTAAAGTCCCAGCAGGGACAGCCAGCTCATCATTCAGCAGCCACCTCCTGATCCCTGAAGCGATATCTGACATCAAGGTTCAAACCGAACATCTTATTCACCCGTCGCATATCTCTGCGCATAGTATCAAGCCAGAGGCCGATTTTTGCCTCCGTGTCGATGTTGTTGGCATTGACCTCATCAGTTATCAGTCTTTCTCTCTTCTGTGTGTTAGCGTTAGGAATTCCGATCGCTGTGTTGAACTGATCCTCCAGCGTCTTCATATCGTTGAGAATGTCGGAGGCCACATAGTTCTGCTTGAGATTCTGGAAGAAGACATCCCAGTTCCGGGATCCGTCTTCGTTGAAGAGGTTCTTATCGACTACGACAGCAGGCTCTCCGCTTGCGATCTTGTCAAACATCTTCTTGAAGCTCTCAGCCTGTGTCTTATTTCCTGCTGCGAAAGTATAAGCGAGCTTGCTGTTCAGGAGGTTTATTCCTGCGGATTCAAGACAGAGCGCCATCAGGTCCGCGTATGTACTGACGAGGTCCATGACTCCGCCATAGTCAGGTTGCATCTTGATGACTTCGCATTCTTCTCCGATGACAGGCTGTTTGATTCCGGGAAGCAGAGGATTTGCGACTGTTATGAACTGAGGCTGATAGAAGATATTGAAGCCTCCGAGTCCGCATTCCTGCGGAATGACGCCGTATCTGTCTGTGTCGAGGATCCCTATATATCCTCTGCAGACGAGAACATACTGGAAGTAGTTGATCGCCCAAGTATCAGGGATATTCAGGAACTCGAAGACGGATATGACTTTTTGTACCAGATATCTCATATAGTAATTGACGAGGCCTGTGTTCTTGCAATGGACCGTCGAGGGAGATATCCGGGCATTGTACTGATTTATAAAATTATAATCATAACTATTCAAAGTAGAATCCCTCCTCCATGTAGGCATTTACGGAGTCAAGCTCCGGGAGCGTCGCAGCTGAGGAAGTGACGAGTCCTTTCTGCGCGACCATATATCCGGTGAGCGTTGCAGGAGTTGAGACAGCGCAGTACGGTCTTCCGTTATTGGTGTTGTCATCATCCGCGATAGTAAAGAATCTCGCTATGAACTCAAGATCGAACTGATGGTCGACCATGGCTCCTGCGCTGCCGACTGTGCTGACGGTACCTTTCGCTATATCAGCGATCCCTGCGACGGTATTGGCTCCGCCGGTAAGAACTCCCGCGACGCTTCCTGCAGCTGCGCTGACACCTGTGCTGACCAGTCCGGAGAATGTCTGACCTAAGCCTCCGACATTAACATTTGATCCACTGGAGATCATGACCGGAACTCCCCACTGCGCGGAGAGATTTGCAAGAACAGCTCCGAGGTTCGTTGTGATCAGAGCTCTGGCCTTGCCGGTGAACGGATCCAGCTTTATCTCGATGGTGAAACTCGTTGCCTTCGCGCAGGCTGTTGAATCGAGCTTGATGTTCCCGAAGGGTCCAAGATTCAGACAATATTCGGAGAACGGTTCGAGATTGCAGAAGGATCCTCTCGTTGCTGCCTGCGGATGTGCAGGGAGTGTCACCGTATATGTTATGGTATTGGTGCAGGAGCTGTCGACAGCATTACAGCTGAAACCTGTTGCGGTGAAGTTACCGAGCTTTATGCTGGTAGTCGCTGCGCTTCCGGGAGTGAAAGAAGGATACGGGAACCAGTAACACGCGCCGACATATTTCAATGGCTCATAATTCGTTACCTTGATAGACTGAGTAAGAGAATCCCATATCGACTCCGCGCTATCGGTTCCGGTGACCATCAGGCTTTGAATGAATGCTCCGAAAGCCGGAGGAGTAAAGATATATGATGTATTACCTGTCGAGCTGTCGCCGTCGAGTACCGTCACTACATATTTGCCCTGAGTCCACATACCGGTGGCGCCGGTCGCTATGGTGGTGATGTTCATCGTAGATGCTGCCGTCGGCGGATAGAATTTGTCTACGAGGTTTCCGTTTTTCTGTGCGCTGGCTCTTTCAAAGTACATGGATGTTCCGCTGATGTCGCTCTTGAAGCTTGCGAGAACATCACAGCGAAGGGATATTTCCCAGACACCGCGGTTATAGGTCGTTCCGGTGATGAAGTAGTAGCGGGCGAGATCCGGGATATAAGCGTAATTATATGTCGGGACCGTGTCGCTGGCTATCTCCACAACAGGAGCCTGTATTGATGCGGGAGTCTTCATCTGACAGGGAATGGTTGTTCCGGATCCTGTCGGCTGTGCTGTGCTGTTGTGTTTCTTGCTGAAGTTAAAGAAGCGTATATTCATGTATTCCTCCGTAATCTAGGAGTTAAGGGAGCAGATTGGAATTCTGCTCCCTTACCCAAAGGAGAATTATGCAGCTCCGTCAGTCAAGGCAGAGAACTACACACTTTTCAGTCAGGTCATTCTGGAACTGTACTCTCACATGGGAGAACAGGTTGTAATACTGACCTGCTGCGTTGTAGGGAGAAGCCTCAAGGCTGTCATCATAGATGTTATATCCCACGGCATCCCTGTCAAACATGACTCCGAGGACGTCGCTGACAGCAACGTTTGCAGCCGCCACTGTCACCGTTCCGGTGCTGTCGATATAGACAGGCTTCGCGGAGACGTCCATCGGGCTGTTGATGGCCTGCCAGAAGTTGACAGCCTCGACATCGGAGTACCTCAGGAAGTTCTCGTGATATGTGTCGGCGAGGACTCTCGCGGTCATATCGTTCAGGAACTGGCTGTTCATGTATATCTTCTGGTCCTCAAGAGGAGTATGCCTGAAGATATCCTTGCCGGTGATCGGGAGCTGGAAGAGTCCGCTTCTCTCAGTCATGAGGCTGGAGATGTTGGCGACTCTGCCATACATCCACTTCACGAACGCGGGATAGTTCGCAGGCTGCATGATGGTCTGAGCATCGAATGCAGGAGATGCGCCTGTCACCGTGTTGTACTCTGTGAGGAGATGGATCATATCGGTATTCGTGTCAGCTTTCGCGGTGATGAGGTTCATGAGGATCATCCTCGCGCCGTCTTCGAGCCACTGCTCTCTCTCGTTGGAGAAGTGTGTCATGAGTCCGCTCATGAATGCAGCAAAGGCTTCAGGACCGGAGAACGCAACATCGAGCTGCTTCGTGAAGATGGTGTAGTGTCCCTGATAGACGTTGGATCCGACGTATCTGGTCTCCAGAACGTCCGGAGTCCTGACGACGAACTGATCCACAGGAGAACCGTCAACGAGCGCGTAGGTGTCATCCTGTTCCGGGCCTCTGTCGCCGAAGTTGATCTTGCGGATGATCCCGCCCCATCTCTCGTTTGTGACTTCGAGGCCTTTGAATTTGCGGTTATAAGGACGGACCGCGATGAGCGTCTTGCTGATGACCTGAGAGATCGCTGCGATGACGCTGTCATATCCAGCCTGCAGAGTAGCCTGCGCGACAGATACGAAGTCAGAGATATCAGTCGGTGTCAGCGTGGTCTGGCCTGTTACCTGCGAATGGATCGCAGCGAGCAGAGTGGAAGCCTGCTCGATCGACATATTGTTAACTGCCATTATTTTAATTTCCTTTCTTTTTATTTATAAGAGTGAAATATCTTTCACTCATGATTGATTATCTACGCTATGGTGATCGTGCCGTCACCTGTGACGACAATCTCGCCGCCAATTTCCTCAATGTCACCTGTTAGCGTTACTGACGCACTATCGATCCAGAGGTCAGCCATGCCTTTGTAGAGTGGTATTACCAATGTTCCAGAGTAACTCGCAGCAAGTGTAAGCCTAACAAGTGTGCCAGCCTCTTCATCACAAACAGGGATCGCCACATCTATTTTACTACCCGTACTATTTGTTATCTCTACCGTAGCCGCGGAGAAGTCGCCGCCACCGCCACCGCCGGGAGTCTCATATCCGGCTATGGAGAGGAAATCTTCCAAAGGAGATCCCGCGATCGTTCCGGTGCCGTCAGCCTGTGCCTGCAGGCTTGTCAGCAGCGGAGCAAAGTTTTTAAAAGAAGACATTGTCTACTCCTTTCTTTAAGGTTGTTTATTTATCAATGATCCGAGGATATCCACGGCGCTGTCCTGCTTCGGAGGCTGAAAAGAGTCGTTCCTGACATTCTGCGCCTGTATAGCCTTAGTCAGATCCTGAATCGCACTGAGGACCGCAGCATTATCCGGACCGGTCGGAGCAGCCGCAGCTGCAACGGCAGCAGGCTGCGGCGCTTCTTCCGGCTGGAGATCAATGGCAGAAATGGGCGGTTCTGCCGATGCAGAGGATATCTCAGTATTTCGTAATTCGTCTATTTCCTTTTTGGTATATCCCGCTCTGAGCAGGGATATGACTTCGCTGATCTTCATGATAATTCTCCTTATAACTTTTTCAAGGCTGCCGCCTTGTAGAATCCTGTGACTCCGGTGCTGTTACCTACCATGTAAGGATATTCCCGCATCGGATATATCCGGAGGATGTATCTTCTCCAACCGATGCCGTAGGCCTTGTGGCCGGTGCCGTAACTGTTCGCGTTTCCGGTCTTCTTGATCTGGACCTTGTCTCCGACCTTCAGATCCGAGACAGATGTGTCCGCTTTCTCGATAACTTCAAGCGCGGAGGCCTTGTAGAAGCCTGTGGTCCTTCCGTCCTTGAAGCCTACCCGAAAGGGATATTCGCCGTCCTCATATATGCCTGTGACGAAGCGTTCCCATCCGAGACCGTAAGCAATATTGCCTCCTCCGTCGACCGAGGCTCTGCCTTTGCCGATGATGCGGACCTTGTCTCCGAGCGCTATCGGGTACAGGACGTCGGTGTCTCCGGTAGGAGGAAGCGGAGGATCTCCGGGCCAGTTCAGATATATGAATCCCTGAAAGATGAATCCGGGTTTGCTGTTGTCCGCGGGATATGTGTGAGTACGGAAGATATATCCGTTGTATCCTGATTCGCTGGCGAGCCATGATCCGTCCGCATATATCTCTTCGACGCTGGCGACGTGTCCATTCGTCCAGTCGGCGTTTCTCCAGCAGGCTATTGCGCCGAGCTGCGGAGTGGATCCGGTCGAACGGCCATTAGTATTCTGTATCCAGTACCAAGCATTGGTTGGCCAAGTGGTTCCGCTGACGAATCCAATATTACAGTTCGGATTTTCTTCCCTTTCCGCTGCTATGCCCCACGCATACCCGACGCAGTTAGCCAGCGGAGATCCGGGAAACTTCTCCGGATTTCCCTTGATACATGGACTGTATCCGCCGTACTGTTTACGGATAAAGTAAGGATCCGTATCGGCAGGAACAGTCAGCTGAGGAGTGAAAGGCATCAGTCATTACCTCCGAGTCTGTCTTCTATGAGCTGTTTGAGAGATGCCAGGATAGTATTGTTCTCTGCTATCACGTTTTTGAGGTCCAGCATCTCTGTCTTGTGATTTGCTGACTCTTCCCGGAGATACCAGAACATGATCAGACAGAATACTATCGGGAATCCCACCGTCGATATAGCTGTAAGTACGTCAGTCAATTCCATTATTACCTCCTTTATAAAAGAAAATGGCGGATGTCCTGCCCCGAACAAAGAGCGCGCACGTCCTTCCGGGACTGTTCTCTGTGCGCCGGTTGTCACCGTGTTCCGCCATAATTCTCTATACTAATGGTAATATCAGAAATATAAATTGTCAACAGTATAAAATATCATATCCCGAAATACTTTTCAAACAGGACCTTGTATATGTAGCTCTCGAACAGGATCCTGCCGTTGAGATATGCGAGCCAGAGATAGTATTGATCTCTCCTGAAGCGCTTCAGGTCTGTGCTGGAGGACTGATATATGGCCTTTGTGCTTCCGCTTTTGTGTCCGGAAATATAATAATTCTTGTTGTCCTTCCTACGGTATACGCTGAATTCACCGACGCAGCATATCAGTCTGTACGGCTTCAGGTCTTCTGATTTGATATGATCCATCTCTTCCGCGGTAAATTCATTTTTCAGCGCCATCGCGGAGAACTCGCTGTCTCCGGAGAGCTTATACAGCGCAGTCTTCTGCTTTGCTTCCAGAATGGGAGAATTCATTATCATGTAGACGGATACTCCCCGCTGGTCGTTGGTCCATGACATATAATTCGCGTTGTTTCTGTCGCGCAGCATCTTCTCCACAGGCGTCACAAGCTGCAGCTCAATGAACAATGGATTCGCAAGGTTATTACTGTTCGCCAGCGCGAGGACCTTCACCGGCTCTGATCCATTTAGTTCCCTGTTGCGGTTTATGGTCTCATACGCGTTCAGAAATGCCTGTCCTTCGTTCTTGATCGGGCGCTCATGAGCTTCACCAATGAACTCATCATATATTATCAGGTCCACGTTTGAAGCATCGAAGCCTCTGATATTCGATATCGTGGACAGAGCGCACATATATCCGATCGGAGAACCACCCGCCTGCCATGTACCGTCAGCACTCTGCGAACCTCTGTATATCCCGGAGAGATTCTTGTTGATGGATGCCACGACGATGGATTCATCTACGGCCTTGAAGGGAGAGAATGAATCGTTCTTGATAAGGTCGATCTGTGTCTGTGTTCTCCGCATAAAGAAAAATGTCAGTCCGTTCTTCAGCGCGTACTGGATGGCGCCGTAGGTCTTTCCGGATCCTCGTCCCCCGACGATGAAGATGAAGGGAGATCTGTTCCGCATGATAAAGTCCATGCTGATATATCCTTCTTTAGTGAACAGTCTTCCGTAATTCTCATTGTAATTCTCGTGCATTATGTACTCCATATAAAAGAAGGCCGGGAAGCGCCCCGGCCTTGTGTTTATCTGCGGGCCTTGCTGCGTCCGCTGCTGTCGTTGGAAGTGTTAGGCAGCAGATAGATGTTTCCGACACGGACTTCTGTCTGATACACCATCTGCCCATCCTTCTCATAATTGTTCTGTACTATCTTACCGTCTACGCCGAGCATATCGCCCTTATGGACATAGTCCTCAAGAATAGCGCATACAGCGCCCCATGCAGCGCAGCTGATGAACTGTGTGCGCTCGTTGCCTTCCTTGTCTCTGCCGTCCCTGACTGCCAGAGTGAAACGGCACATATCTGTGGCGTCTTTGCCTTTGCCGAATGTGCGGATCTCAGGATCCTTCGTGAATCTGCCAATAAGTGAAACGATGTTCATAATAAATCTCCTTTTCAAGTTTAGATTGAGATGACTGAGGCGCTTCTCAGTTATGTACTTTATAAAGTCCGGGGATGTCATGGTCGGAGTATTTGATCTCCGCTACTCCCATCAGGATCCGCCGGTAATCTTCTGTTATCCCCAGCTCATAGGTCGACGGCCTAATGACTATGTTATCAGTTACTTTGATCCAGCGTCCGTCTACGAAGTAGTCATAGTTGATAGCATCGTTATAGATGGACTCTGTACCTCCTGCGTCTCTGAATATGAAGCCTTCCCGGAAGTTCCGGATATCTCCAAGCTCAACAGCTCCTTCCTTCTTATTGACACCGGCGATGGTGATATGCAGCTTTCCGTTCTCAACATATGCGTATTTCTTCGCGCCCAGCGTAACGAAGGATTCATAGCCGTTGACCGTCTCATCCTCGAAGAGTCCGAGATAATGGACTCGTCCGGAAGTGTCCTCCGCATATCCTCCGTTCTCCAGCGAGCGTTTCCGCATCTCGTCATTGAAATCGGTCATGTCGACCGTTCCGATGGTCTTAACGGAATCGGTATCACAGTATACGAATCTGTCTCCTGCTGCGTTTATGCCCTGCTGGAGGAGCCATCTGCACCACGCTGTCACCCATACGCCCCACGCGTAGGACAAAAACGCCTTCTTGTAATTCTTCTTCAGGACCTCGCCTACTGTCTCATCCTTCAGGGAGAATATACCGTCCTGAAAGACGATAGATATCTTCGCGGGATCCTGCGCAGTCATACCGTACAGACTGTTCAGCTTGTTCTTAGCCTTGAAATAAAAGTATTCCTTCTCCTCGTCATACGGCTCTCCGGGATTCTGCTTCAGCTGAGTTTTATCCCTATAATACTTCAGAATAACATCTCTGAACATCTGCGGAAGTTTGCCGTATCTGGCATAGTATACATCAAAGGGATTAGCTGCGCTCCATGTATACATATCCATGACGATCTTCAGGTCGATGTCTGTCAGCGTAGTCTCCAGATATTCAGCATCAAGGATCCTGCCGTTATCGAAATGTCCACCCTGTATATTCCTACATTTATCTCTCGCGAGATAGGGAACTCCTGTATATCTGCTGATGAGCTTCAGGTCATAAAAACAGATCCGGAGCAGAACGGCCTTCCCTTTATGATATATGAGATCCGAGACTCTCTCAAGAGTCGAAGGTCCTTCATGATAGAAGCCTGTCATGGGATACTCATAGTTTATCATCACAGAAGGATAAGCTGATACAAGATCTATACTGTGAACGTCCGGAAGGATATCGCCTGAATACCAGCGGTTCGCGTGAGTATTCCCGCCTCTGAACGCTTCTCTGAGAGCCTTGTATACGTCCTCCTGAGGCAGCAGTTCCGCGAGCTGTATATGATTGAAAGACTCCATAGCCTTCTTGCAGTCTCTGCGGACATAGCCTGTTGACGTCAGCGGGATAGTATACAGAGTGTCACCGTCCATGGCCATCTCTTTCTTGAGAGCCTGTACCAGTCCTCTGACGTCGTTGACACAGTAGAGCAGTTCGCGCTCTGAGAGTTCAGTCCAAGGATATCTCAGGACGTCATAGTCGAAATCGTCGAGCTTAGCGTCCTCGACTCCCATCTTAGAAGTGAACGCTGCGAGAGACATATTGCTGTGCAGATAACTACATCTGTACTCGAAAGTATCCCACATGGTGCATTTCAGGATCTTCCGGGAATCGACTGCGAACACCTCGTCAGGCTGGAAATCATAAAGCCCTTTCAGGAACTGGAACTCGAAACTGAGGTTATGCACATAGATGCAGAGAAGCCTCGCTCCGATCTCGCTCTTGATCATCCGCAGGAAATGGAAATATTCCTCCCACGTCCTTCCGACGACTGTCATGATATCGTCTATCTGGAACTGCCATATATACATTATCGCCTCGTTTATATCAGGCAGAGTCGACGTCTCGATATCGAAAGCACAGACAGCATCGACATATCTCTTCCGTTTGCGTCCATGAGGGTTTCCACGCGGAGCGCGCTGAGTTTTCAATTTGCTGAACAGACTGTAGTCAACGTCCTTAACGTTTACAGTCTCCATTTTTTCGACGCCTCGATGAAATCCTCTCGTGATGTTCTTCTGCTTGCATACAGGCGCTGACTTCTTCCGGGATGTTCCGCCCAATATTCGATATTACCGAGCAGCTGTTCCTCAGTCAGTCCGCGCTTCTGCGCACGGTTCCATGTCTCGATAAGCTGGTCCGAGCCGTACAGCGCAGCGATATTGCGCGCTCTTGCGTCTTCAAGGAACTGATACAGATCATCAAGATTCTGTTCGTTTACGAAATCATATCCGGACCGCTGGAACGATTCGATGATGTTCTCCCTGATCTGGCGGTATTCCCGGACTCTGGAAGATCCTGAAGCGAGGAATCTCCTCACGTTCGACAATTCCTGCGCTATCTGAGTCCGGTTCACGTTTCCAAGTGAGCGCAGCGTTCCGAAATCTCCGGACCTTCTCTGCAGGATCTCAGCCTTCGGCCCGAATTCCTGCTCCAGTCTCGCTATACGCTGCCGCGCAGTATATGCGAGTTTGGAATACTCCCTCCGCAGCTCCGCAGTCGAAGCGCTGCTGCCAGCTATCTCCCACGCACTGAGCGCTTCAATCCTTCTCGCCATTCTTATATACACCCTCCTCATACATCACGCGATACAGATCGTCCATTATATCCTGCAGAACTAACTGTCTGATATATTCGGTTATCTTCGGCTCTGTCTTGATCCGGTGATACACCTTCATGTCGACAGGATTGGCCTCGTTGAATTTAATGTTTATCTGCTTCAAAATTCTCAAACCTCCCTAACTGGAACAGGACCTCGACCGGGTATTCAAGCGAGTATTTCTCTGTAAGCTCCTCCATCACCGGGAACAAATACTGACGCTTGCATCCTTGCAGCCATTTCCCTTTTTCATTATAAAAATAGAATCCGTTCCGGTTCTCCCGGACCTCGATGATCATTGTCTCTCTCGCCATATCATCCTCCATAATATCTCAGAATCAGCAGCCTCATCTTCTCCAGAGCGTCTATCTGGCCCAGCCAATAGGTGACAAGTCCTGAGAGATGCTCCTCGTCTATCTGCTTCCGGAGATGTTCCTTCTCCTTCTCGATCTCGAACAGAATAGCCTCGTTATTCTTCATCTTTTTTCTCCTCTCCCCATGAACAGAACGCTGTCGGTACTATCATCGGACTCTTATGCCATGTACAGAACTTCCCGTCGTTGTGCTTGCAATCCTTGCACATAACTATGCGCTGCACCATTTCATATCGGCCCAGATAGGCCTGACCATAATCCTCAGCTTCTATCGCCATCATTATCATCTCTCTTTTCTCCTCTCGAACAGAAATCGCTGTCGCTGGTCCAGAGCAACCCTCGCCAGCACTCAAGCGGATCATACCTGAATTTGCAATCCGAGCAAGTACAGATCTCACCGCGAGGCTTATATGCTCCATGTCTGATATCCACCTCCTGCTCCGCTTCCACTAAATAGAACTTACTCATCATAATCCTCCTCTTCCATAACAAGCGCATCGGCCAGGATCCACAAGGTCAGCAGCGCGCCCAGCGCATACAGCGCGATCTCCAATGGTGTAAACATTTCATAACCCTCCTTCAGGTTGATACTACTATTCTATAACTTTTCTATAACGCTGTCAACCTCCGGACCGGAGCTTGTTTGCATTAGCACTCTATTGAAGAGACTGCCACCGAGGTGTAAAGGGGAAATACTTTACAAACCCCTATTTACCTTATC
>JAEIGA010012456.1_pt1 | contig 12908 bp, 6 predicted proteins | sample 9270691 | NCBI WGS metagenome assembly JAEIGA01 (sample SAMN17057246, study PRJNA624740) | gut metagenome | biome: biome; isolation source: fecal sample | host: Bos grunniens | place: China: Xizang | collected 2019 | reverse complement strand
CTCGGATTCGCATTGGCGCTGGCCCTTCCTTTTACCCTGTTCGCCATGTTCCCCACTTGGTTGAAGTCCATGCCTAAGTCGGGAGGTTGGATGAATGTCATCAAGGTAACCCTCGGTGTCCTGGAGCTGGCCTTCGCCTTGAAGTTCCTTTCTGTAGCCGATTTGGCCTACGGCTGGCGCATCCTCGACCGCGAAACATTCCTGGCCTTGTGGATCGTTATCTTCGGTCTGCTCGGCTTCTACCTGTTGGGTAAGATCAAGTTCCCGCACGACGACGATGACGATAAAGTCAGCGTACCTCGTTTCTTCCTGGCTCTTGCATCGCTGGCCTTTGCCGTATACATGGTTCCGGGCTTGTGGGGCGCTCCCCTGAAAGCGGTCAGTGCATTTGCACCACCGATGAGTACCCAGGATTTCAACCTTTACAAGAATGAGGTACATGCCCAGTTCAAGGACTTCGATGCGGGTATGGAATATGCCAAGCAGAACGGCAAACCGGTCATGCTCGACTTTACCGGCTACGGTTGTGTGAACTGCCGCAAAATGGAATTGGCTGTATGGACCGATTCCAAGGTGAGCGACCTCATCCAGAACGACTACGTGCTGATTACCCTTTTCGTAGACGACAAGACTCCGTTGCCGGAACACATCAAGGTAATGGAGAACGGCAAGGAAACCACTTTGCGCACCATCGGCGACAAATGGAGCTACCTGCAACGGACCAAATTCGGTGCCAATGCCCAACCGTTCTATGTATTGATCGACAACGAAGGAAATCCGCTGAACAAGGCATATAAGTACGATGAAGACATCAACGAATATGTAAACTTCCTGCAAACCGGATTGAAGAATTATAATAAATAAAAAGGAATGATTACCCCATCAGAAAGAGAGCAGATCATCGCTCTGATCAACCGCGAAGTGGTTCCCGCCATCGGATGTACGGAACCCATTGCCGTAGCGCTTTGTGTAGCCAAGGCTACGGAAACATTGGGCTGCAAGCCCGAAAAGATACAGGCATTTCTCAGTGCCAACATCCTGAAGAACGCTATGGGAGTAGGTATTCCCGGTACCGGCATGATCGGTCTGCCCATCGCCATCGCCCTCGGTGCCCTGATCGGCAAGAGCGAATATCAGCTGGAAGTGTTGAAGGACAGTACCCCCGAAGCCGTGGAAGACGGCAAGAAGCTGATCGACAGTAAAGCGATTGAAATTGCCTTGAAGTACGGTATCGAGGAAAAGCTATATATCGAAGTGATTTGTGAAGCGCAAGGACAAAAGGCAACAGCCATCATCAGTGGCGGTCACACCCACTTTGTCTATGTATCGCGCAACGACGAAGTGCTGCTCAACAAACAGTCCGCTTCCACTTCCGAAACGGAGAACCAAGATGTGGAACTGAATCTGCGCAAGGTATACGATTTTGCCATGACCACCCCAGTAGAGGAAATCCGTTTCATCCTCGAAACACGCAACCTCAACAAGAAAGCAGCCGAGCGTTCGTTCAAGGGCAACTACGGTCACCAGTTGGGTCGCACGTTGAACAGCCGTAGTACCAATCTGATGATGGGCGACAATACGTTTACCCACATCCTATCCTATACTTCAGCAGCCTGCGATGCCCGTATGGCCGGTGCCATGATTCCCGTCATGAGCAACTCGGGCAGCGGTAACCAAGGCATCACCGCCACACTGCCGGTGGTAGTCTATGCCGAAGACCATCAAAAGAGCGAAGAAGAATTGATCCGTGCCTTGGTACTGAGCCACCTCACGGTCATCTATATCAAGCAAAGCTTGGGACGCCTGTCGGCCCTGTGCGGATGCGTAGTGGCAGCTACCGGTTCCAGCTGTGGCATCACCTATCTGATGGGAGGAAGCTATGAGCAGATTACTTATGCCGTAAAGAACATGATAGCCAACATCACCGGTATGATTTGCGACGGAGCCAAGCCCAGTTGTGCGCTGAAGCTTGCCAGTGGGGTATCTACCGCCGTTCTTTCAGCCGTACTGGCCATGGAAGAAAAATGCGTCACTTCGGTAGAAGGTATCATCGACGATGATGTGGACCGAAGCATCCGTAACCTTACACGCATCGGTTCGCAAGGTATGAACGAGACCGACAAGCTCGTGCTCGACATCATGACCCATAAACGTTGCGATTAAGCATAAAAAAGAGGGTGTGTCACACCCTCTTTTTACTATCTGTTTCATTCCAGTTCCGGAATATCATCTACATCGATCATCTGTGGCAAAGGATTCTTGTCACTTTGCTTGGCACCAAGTTTCTGTAGTTTTCCACAGGTTTGAAGAATGCTCTGTCCGCCAGGCTGCAGTTTCTTTTCACCGTCCTCATAAGCCTTGGCCGCACTTTCCAACGCCTTGCCTATTGCCTGGTATTTCTTCAAGAACTGTCCCACCCGGTCTATCATTTCATTCGCCAGTGCATATACCTTCTCGTGATTCTGCGCTTGCGAAATCTGCGTCCACGTCAGGTTGATGATGCGCAAGGCGGCAAACAGCGTCTGTTCGTCGGCTATGAATACATTCTTGTCCATGGCTTTTCTCCACAGCTCAGGTTGCGCATGAAGAGCTGTCCACAATGCGCCGGTATGGGGAACGAACATGATGACGTAGTCCATCTTCACCTTGGGCGGCTGTACATACGAAGAATAATCCTTCACCGACAGTTCCTTCACGTGTTTCTGGATACTGTCGATGTGTGCCTTGAGATATGCTTGCCGCAAGTCTTCATCCTCGGCATTCACATAATCCATGAACGAGGTTAGCGACACTTTCGAGTCGATAATCACTTCCCGTCGTTGGTCCAGGTGCAGAATCACATCCGGCCGCATGATACTTCCTTCCACCGACTTCACGGCATAGCCGTCGGCATCCCTTATCACTGTCTGTGTATCATAATGCACGCCTCTGGTCAATCCTTGCGATTCGAGCAGTTCCTGCAGCACCGTTTCCCCCCAGTCGCCCTGTACCTTGCTCCGGTGTTTGAACACCCGGGCCAGTTCGTCGGCACTCTTTTTGGCCGCATCGCTCTGCCGCATCATGTTCTCTATGTTCACCTTCATTTCGGCAGTCATGGCCGTCTGCTTCAAGGTACTGTCGTTCATCGCCGTTTTCATCTTGTCGATGGTTTCCTTCAGCGGATTCACAATTTGCCCCAGATTCGTATGGCTGGATTCGGCAAACTCCTTCTGCCGTTGCTTCAGCATTTCTTCGGTAGCGGTCTTCAGTTGGGCAGTCACCTTGGCAATGGTTTCATCGAACCGTTCCTGCTGTATCTTCAAGGCGAATTCGGTCTGCTTCTGGCATTCCAGTTTGGTTTCCGCCACCCTTTTCTGTTCTTCCTCCTTCATGGCATTCACCGTTTGGCGTGCCTCTTCCTTGGCTGCATCCAGACGACAGTTCAGTTCCTTTACCGTTTCTACCGACTGCCGTTTTTCACTTTCCAACAGTCCCTGAAGCATCTCCACCTTCGAAAGAAGTGCCTGTTTCTGGCTCTTGGCTACCAGGAAGCTCCATACATATCCTAATATCACGCCTGCTACGGCGGCTGCTATCCATTCCATACAATTCCTATTTTATTACACAAAGATAGTGTTTTATTTCTTTATTTTGATGCATCACCCAAGAAATATGTTACAAAAGCTTCCATGGATTTGCAAAATTAAGTGTACATTTGAAAAATGTTTCACTTACATCTTAACTATATGAAAAAGGTTACGAAAATGATTGCCTCGGCATGCATCGCAACAGCCATGGCAAGCTGTACCGCTCCTCAACAACCGGCCGGATATGAGTCGGCAATCATCAACGACAACGGTACGGTTACTTTCCGGTACCGGAACGACCAGGCCAGGCAGGTATATGTAGACGTTCAGTTTGCCGGCAAGAATCCGATGACCAAAGACAGCCTGACGGGGTTGTGGACCGCTACCGTCGGACCGGCTGCTCCCGACCTGTATCCCTACTGTTTCCAGGTGGATGGTATAGGTGTGATGGACCCGATGTGCGACGATTATTTTCCCAACGAAGGGTTCAAGAACAGTCTGTTGAGTATCCCGGCTCCCCAAGGTTCGTTGGTCCACGAAGTGAAGAACGTTCCTCACGGACAGATGGACTATGTTTATTATTATTCCGAAAGCTTGGGGGGTACCAATACGGCTCTGGTCTATCTGCCACCTTCCTATGCTACCCATACGGAAAAGAAGTATCCCGTATTCTACCTCATCAGCGGAACTACCGATACCGAAGAGGTGTACTACAAGGTAGGGAAAGTAAACTACATCCTGGATAACTTATTGGCCGAAGGCAGGGCCAAGGAAATGATTGTGGTGCTTCCTTACGGCAATCCCAACAAGCTCCTGACCGAAGAGCCCCAACACCCCATGAACCCTACCCAATTCGGAGGCGACGTGTTTTCAAACGACCTGACCAAGGACCTCATGCCTTTCATCGAAAGCCGCTACCGCACCCTCAACGACCGCGAAAGCCGGGCCATCGGCGGATTCTCACGAGGCGGCAACCAGGCTTTGTCCAACGGTTTGCACAACCTGGACAAGTTTGCTTATCTGTGCTCCTACAGTTCGTTCACATCGACCTTCATACCGGATGTGTACGATAATGCAGCGGCCACCAACAGCCTGATACGCCTCTTCTGGTCGGGTATAGGTACAGACGATTTCCTGTATGGCACATCACGCAACTATACGGAGTTTCTCGACAAGAAGGGCATACGCAATGCCAAGGTATATACGCACGATAAGTTCGGACACACCTGGATGAACGCCCGCTTCTTCCTCGACCAGACCCTGCCGCTGCTCTTCAACCCCGAAGCTTCTGAAGAAGTGATGCGAACAGCCATACCGACTAATGCCAAAACCGGCAACGAACCCGAATTCACGCCGGGAGTCATGGCACGTCTGTTTCCCAAGCCCATCGTTTCGCCTGAATATACCGAGGGCGGTGTCACCTTCCGTCTGAAGGCTCCCGAAGCCACACGGGTTACCCTGGAATATGAACTGTCCGAAGAACCGCTGCCGATGTCGAAAGACAGTGCCGGAATCTGGAGCGTAACCCTACCGGATGCATCCGACCAAGTGTTCGAATATGCCTTCCATGTGGACGGTACCCGCGTATGCGACCCGCAGAACATGTATCTGTCGCCTAGCAAAGGCTTCAAGCCGAGCATTGCCTATGGACAGAAGAATCCTTACTACATGTTTGCATCCGAGAAGATGGAACATGGTACCATCAGCTACAACTATGCGGAAGGTACTGCAGTATATACGCATCCGGAAGCCGCTGAAGATGCTCCGCTCATCACCTTGGTCATAGGTAAGAACGATACAGCCGAGAGCTGGATGAAGGTGGGTTATGCCCATTCCATGGCCGATATCCTGATCGCACAAGGCAAGTGCAAGCCGTGCCGCATAGCCGTTACTTACCAACCCGGCAAAGGTGCCTGCATCCAGGCCGACGATTATGACACGTGGGCAGAACGTTCCGCTGCACTCGAAAAGACTTTGCTTTCACTGTAAAAAACTATCGATATGAAAAAGATTCTATTTTGGATCCTGTGCCTGCCGTTTATCGCGGCACAGGGACAGACAGCCCGGAAATTCACCCTCAACCTGACCGACGACGGTAAGGCACAGATGGTGTGTTTCCTTCCCGAGCACCCGTCGGGTAAGGCGATTGTAGGGGTACCGGGAGGCGGTTACTCCATGTTGTCCAATACACACGAAGGCTACCTGGCTTCCGAATGGCTCAACAAACGGGGCATTGCGTACTTCGTAGTGAACTACCGCCTGCCGAACGGCGACCGCACCCTGCCCATGGGCGACGTACAGCAAGGTATCCGCATCGTGCGCGATTCGGCTGCCGTATGGAACATCCATCCACGCGATGTGGGTATCATGGGATTCTCGGCCGGAGGCCATCTGGCTTCGGTCATCTCCACTCACTCTGCATACGAGGTGCGTCCCGACTTCAGTATCCTGTTCTATCCGGTCATCTCGATGGACGAACGGCTCACACACAAGTATTCGTGCTGGAACTTCCTTGGCAAAGAAGGACAGAAGGACAAGAACCTGGTACGCCAGTTCTCCACACAAAATGCAGTCAAGCGCCACCTTACCCCTCCTGCTCTCATCATCACCGCCAGCGACGACCGCCTGGTGCCCTTTGTCACCAACGGACTGGAATACTACAGGGCCATGCGCCATGCCGGCAATGAATGTTCCATGCTGGTCTACCCCACCGGCGACCACGGCTTCGGCTTCGGTCCCTGGTTCAAGTACCACGACCAGCTGATGAACGAATTGGGCTGCTGGTTGGACAACCGCAAGGCTCCGGCTGCCGATGCCATCCGCGTAGCCTGTATCGGCAACAGCATCACCGACGGACACGGTATCGACATGGCTACTCAATACGGATATCCGGCCCTGCTTCAACAGCTGTTGGGCGACAAGTATTGGGTGAAGAACTTCGGGGTAAGTGCACGTACCATGCTCAACAAGGGCGACCACCCCTACATGAACGAAATGGCTTGGCGCGATGCCCTGGCCTTCCAGCCGGATGTGGTAATCATCAAGTTGGGTACCAACGACTCGAAGCCCCACAACTGGGAACACGGAGCCAACTTCAAGCAAGACCTCGTCCAGATGATTACCTCCCTCCATCCCGACTTGGCCAACCTGCCCAAGAATAAGAAGAAAAGAGCCAAAGCTTTGGCCGGAATGAAGACCAAGATTTTCCTCTGCACCCCCATCCCGGCCTTCAAGCAGACATGGAACATCAACGATTCGGTCATTGTAAACGGCATCATCCCTGTACAGCAGGAAGTGGCCAAGGAATATGGTCTGCAAGTGATCGACCTGCATACTCTCTTTGCCAACGACGGCGACAAGATGTTATCCGACGGCATCCATCCCGATGGAAACGGAGCACGCCGCATGGCGGAAATCATTGCAGAGGCATTGAAACCATAAAAACAAAAGGAGGCTGTGTCAAAATTGAATGGATGACACAGCCTCCTTTTTCTTCAAGAAACTCTCATATCTAATGGATAGCTTCTTTCTGTTGCAAATTACATTGAAAGGCTACAATACGGAGTGTATTTGAGGAAACACGATATATCAAACGATATTTAGGATGAAACAACCAACTATGATAATTGTATCTGGCATTACTTCTTTTACGGTCAAGCATCCCCATGGTAGGACACTGCGATATTTTGTGGATGGCATCCGATACATCAGAGATAAAAGAGGAAGCAGCTTTCAAAGCGACATTTTCTCTATACCATGCAGCAATACTTACCATCTGTAGATATGCAGAACGGTTCCATCTTATAACATATTTTCCCATCTCGAAAAAAAAGCGTTTATTTCTTCTTCAGCTACCACTCCACTTTTCTCAGAAGTACAAATAATTTCATCCAACTCCTCATCCGTATAACAGCAAGGCATGGAAGTACCTTTCAAACATCCAAGCTCCTCCTCCATCTTCGAAAAATAGGCTTCGTCATATTTTAGTCCTTGATGGGAATGCATCAACGCCTCACATTGCAATAATACCTCAACATTATTCTCCTGCTCGATAGATTCTTTCAATCTATTTTTCAAGGCAATAATCTGAGGTTGGGTATAATATACGGCTGCCTGTTCTTTAAGTTCATCCATACGCTTACTATTTTATGACAAAATAACAGATAAAAAACGACAAATCCTAATGATTAAAATAAATTCACAGGAAGAATAAGTTTCTAAAAACAAATTACTCCAGAACAAACGGAACCACCGTGCGGATATCGGCCGACGAAGAACCGATGTAGGCCTTGAACTTACCGGCTTCGGCGGTCCAGTCCTTCTTCACCTCATCGTAATATTTCAGGTCGTCCACGGTCACGGTAAAGGTCACGGTCTTTTCCTCACCCGGATTCAGGGCAATCTTCCGGAAATGCTTCAGCTCCTTCAGCGGACGGATTACACTGCTCTTGTCATCACCGATGTAGAGCTGCACCACTTCCTTACCGGCTACATCGCCCGTATTCTTTACCTCGACGGAGATTTCGATTGATTCGGTTCCCTTCATCTTCTTGGCCGAAGCCACTGCCTTTCCATAGGCAAAGGTGGTATAGCTCAAGCCATGACCGAAAGCAAAGGCAGCCGGAATCTTGCGGGTGTCGTGCCAACGGTAACCCACCAGGACGTCTTCCTTGTATACTTGCTTGATGCTGTCACCCGGATAGCTCAATGCATCGAAAGCGTGGGCACCGCAGTCGGCCAGCTTCACCGGGAACGAGAACGGAAGCTTGCCGCTCGGATTCACCTTACCGCTCAGCACGTTGGCGATGCTCTTTCCACCCATGGAACCCAGGTACCATCCTTGCACAATGGCAGGCACCTTGTCTATCCAAGGCATTTCTACGGCATTGCCGCTCAAAAGTACAAGCACCATATTCGGGTTCACGGCCTGCAGTTCCTCTATCAACCGGTCTTGTTCATACGGCAAACCATAACTCTGGCGGTCTCCCCCTTCACAATCCTGCAGATGATTCTTGTTCAAGCCACCCACCAGAATCACTACATCGGCCTCCTTGGCCATGGCCACCGCTTCGGCACGTAAACGAGCCTGTTCTTCCGATGAAATTCCCTGCACGTTGCCATACATCGGCCGGCCGGCTGCATACCCTTGGGCATACTTCACCTTGTCGCCATAAATGGCACGGAGTCCGTCGAGCGGAGAAATCATATCCTTCACTTTCAGTTCCGAAGAACCGCCCCCTTCGTTGAGCTTGCGCACGGCATTGTCGCCCACCACCAGAATGTTCCGGTAATCGGCCTTCAACGGAAGCAGTGCCGGAGCCTTCTTCGCCACAGGCGCATTCTTCATCAGTACGATACCTTCGTTGCCGATGGTTTCGGCAGCGGCATAATGCTCGTCGGTACAGATGGAACCATACGGTTTGTTGCGGTTCATCGCTGTACGGAAAATGAGTCGGAGCACACGGGCCGCCTTGTCGTTCACCACCGATTCGGGTATCTGTCCGTCCTTGACCATCTTCAGATAAGCCTTGCCCAAATAGTAATTGTCATACCCGTCGTAACCGCTTTCGCTGGTCAGTCCGTTGGTATGCGAACCCATTTCAATATCCAGTCCATACAGAGCCGCTTCCCGGGTATCGTGCGCACCTCCCCAGTCGGATATCACCGCACCGTCGAATCCCCAGTCCTTCTTCAGAATCCGGTTCAGCATCCGGTCGTTATGACAGGCATGGGTTCCGGCAATCTTGTTGTAGGCTCCCATGATGGACCACGCACCGCCTTCCACCACAGCGGCTTTGAAGGCCGGCAGATATATTTCATACAAAGCGCGTTCGCTCAGCTGCACGTCGATGTGTCCGCGCCAGGTTTCCTGATTGTTCAGGGCATAGTGCTTCACACAGGCCGCTACCCCGTTCTTCTGCATTTCACGGATATAGGGCACCACCATCACACCGGCCAGATACGGGTCTTCGCCCATGTACTCAAAGTTACGTCCGTTCAGCGGAGTACGGTAGATGTTCACCCCCGGACCGAGCATCACGTCCTTTTCCCGATAAAGGGCTTCCTCGCCGATGGCCTTGCCATAGGCGGCCGACATTTCGGGATTCCAGGTGGCCGCCAGAGCGGTCAGTGCCGGAAAGGCGGTAATGCTGTCGTTGGTCCACTTGGCATGTCCCCAATCGTTCCAGTTGATTTCCATACGCACACCGTGAGGGCCGTCGCTCATCCACAATTCGGGTATTCCCAAACGGGCTACCCCCGGACTGCTGAACTTGCTCTGTGCATAACTCAACCGTACCTTTTCTTCCAGAGTCATCCGGTTCAAGGCATCCTGTACACGTTTCTCAATAGGCTGGCTGCTGTCCTGATACACAGGAAGCTGAGCCATAGCTGGCAGGGTCATCAAGGCCAATGCTGCCGATAAGATCATCTTCTTCATCATGGTTCTTATTAGAAGGTTCTACTTTTTATATCCTCACAATTTCACTACCTGTCGGGTGCCGTCATACTTCACCACCCGTCCTGCCGCCTTCAAGTCGAAAGGCTGCGCCTTGGCTTTATTCACCGTCACAATCTTGAAGGTACGTTCCTTCAGCATACCCGGGAATGCGCCTTCACGGTCGCCGATGGTCAAGGTACCTTCGGCCTCGTTGTATGCCATCGGAATCAGGGCATATGCACCCTTTTCGTAGTTGTAGTTCACATTTTCGTCCTCGTACAACGTAAATACACCGTCTTGTCCCTGGTACACATACAAGGTGATTTCGTCGGCCGGTTTTTCATCGCTGTACTGCATGTCGGGACCGTAAGGAATGATGGCCCCTTCGCGTACATACAGCGGAATCCGTTCATACGGTGCATCCACCACCTGTCTGCCGCCTGCCATATACCGGCCGGTATAGAAGTCGTACCATCCGCAAGTATCCGGGAAGTAGACCTCACGGCTGCGTGCCCCATAGGTATAGACCGGACAAACCATCAGAGCCGGACCGAACAGATACTGGTCGCCGATGTTATTCACGTTCGCATCGGCAGTGAAGTCCATCACCAACGGACGCATGAGGGTATAATCCCGGAAGTATGTCATGCCTGCCATCGAATAGATGTACGGCATCAGGTTATAGCGAAGTTGGGTGTAATACACCACCGAACGGTAGGCCGGATGTCCTTCAGGAGCGATGTTCCATATTTCGCGGAACGGATACTGGCCATGCGCACGGAACAAGGGGCAGAAGGCACCGAACTGGTACCAACGGGCATTCAGTTCACGCCATTCCTTATAGTCGGCATTTTCGCGACCGGTCTTGTTATATTCCTTCTGCCCGGCCACATAACGGTCTTCCACACAGAAGCCGCCTATATCCATGGTCCAGTAAGGAATGCCGCTCACGGCAAAGTTCAGACCGGCCGAAATCTGCGCTTTCATGTCTTCCCAACGGGTAGCGATGTCGCCGCTCCAAGTGGCGGTAGAGTAACGCTGCAAGCCGGCAAAGCCCGAACGAGTCAACAGGAACACACGCTTGTCGGGGTCTACCCCACGCTGTCCGTGATAGATGGCATCGGCATTCACCAGGGCGTATGCATTGAAGTATTCGGCCGAGGGACCCAAAGCCGTCGGGCCGCACAGATCCTTGCGGTACTGCATGTCGGTACAGTCGCGGATGTTCGGTTCGCTGGCATCCATCCACCAGGCATCCACCCCCAACGGATAATAATGGTCTTCCATCTGCTTCCAGAACAGCTGGCGTGCTTCGGGATGATAAGCGTCGTAGAACGAACCTAGATACCCCGGTCCTACCCAGTCGCGTATGCTGTCTTCCACCGCCTGTTGGTACATCCAGCCCTTTTCATCAAACTCCTTGTAGTGTTCGGTAGTGACATAGAACTTCGGCCATACGGAAACCATCACCCGTCCGTTCAGGGCATGGATGGAATCCATCATCTCCTTCGGATTCGGGAAACGCACGGGGTCGAACTCATGGCTTCCCCAGGCATCCTGCGGCCAATGCTGCCAGTCAATCACGATATTGTCGATAGGAATGCGGCGGGCACGGAATTCGCGCAAGGTAGCCAGCACCTCGTCGCGGGTATGGTACTTTTCCCGGCTCTGCCAATAGCCCATCGCCCACTTCGGCATCACCTGTGCCTTGCCGGTCAGGGTACGGTAACCACTGATTACCTCGTCCATATCGTCACCGGCTACGAAGTAATAGTCTATTTCCGGATTCATTTCGCTCCACCACGACTGCTTGGCCTGTTCCACGGCATCCACCGGAGCCATCACACGGAGGCCGCAATACGAAACACCTCCGTCGGGCCGCCATTCTATCTTCAAAGGAACCTTTTCACCGGCCTTCAAATCACACGAGAACTTGTAGCTGTTGGGGTTCCAGGCAGTACGCCACCGTTCGGGCACCACCAGCTCGTTGTTTACATACACCTTCATATACCCGGCGTAGTACAGAATGAACTTGAATTCTCCACTCTCCGTCGGTTCCATTTCGCCTTCATAAAGCACGGTCGCCCCCTTGTACGGGAACTTTTCGGGCAGGTTTACCACCCGGTTCAGCCCATCTCTCACCAGATGCTCGAAATACAAGGAATCCTCGCGGCGCACCAAGGTTTCGGCACCACTCCGCTTACTTGGCACATAGGTACCGGTAACCGCTCCCTCCCGACCGTCCTTGTCGTACAGTTTGAACACCTCGCCCAACTGGCGGTAATCGTCCGGATTGCCGAAACGGGCCAGCGAATAGCTGTCCCACAACACCCCGTATCCCTTGTTGGACACCATGAAGGGTACCGACACCTTCGTATTATATTGGAACAGTTCTTCGTTCTTTCCCTTATAGTTGAATTCATCCGCCTGATGCTGTCCCAAGCCATAGAATGCTTCATCGTCGGCCGATTCGAACACCTGTCGCACGGTATACTGTTTCTTCCCTTCTACTTCAATCGGTGTAAAGCTCTTGCCGCCTCCCTGGTTTTCTGCCAGGATGAGGTTGCCTTCGCGGTCGGCAAACTTCACCTCTCCGGTGGCCTTCCATACCGTCGCCTTAATGTCCGTGGTGGTCACAGCTACCGTACTGTCGGTCTGTTCCACCGCGAACGGAGTCTGCGCCTCCTGCGGAACGATGATCAGGCTTTCCCTGTCCGAGAACTTCTTTTCCGGGGTGGCCGATACACGGATCAGCTTTTCACCCATCACCTGCAGACGCACCATCCGTACATCGGTAGGGTGTTCCTGCTTGATGTTCACAATGACACCTTCCGGAGTCAGTTCGACCTCCGGTCCTGCACACGATGCCAGCAGCAACGCCCACAGGCAAGAAGATATGTTCT
>JAEIGA010012455.1_pt1 | contig 12908 bp, 7 predicted proteins | sample 9270691 | NCBI WGS metagenome assembly JAEIGA01 (sample SAMN17057246, study PRJNA624740) | gut metagenome | biome: biome; isolation source: fecal sample | host: Bos grunniens | place: China: Xizang | collected 2019 | reverse complement strand
TGACGGCATCGGGGCAGGGCGTACAGACCGGGGAAAGAGAGACGAAGGAAAGGTGGAATTAGATGGAAGTCCTAATAGTGACAGGCTTATCTGGCGCTGGCAAAAGTAACGCAATGAATTATCTGGAGGATATGGGCTATTATTGTATCGACAATATGCCTCCGGCGCTTCTGGAATCCTTTCTGCTTCTGGAGGAACAGAATAAAATTGACCTTCAGAAAGCGGCGTTTATCATGGATATCAGAGGGGGAGAGTTTTTCAAGGATCTGGAAAAGGTCCTGGAGAACCTGAGAATTGAGGGAAAACCATATAAGGTGCTCTTTCTGGAAGCCGGTGACGAGGCTCTGGTCAGAAGATACAAGGAAACCCGGAGAATCCATCCTCTCAGTAACGGCTGTACAGATATCGAGGCCATCCAGAAGGAAAAGAATCTTCTGAAAAATATACGGGCCAGTGCGGATTATGTGATCGATACGACCAGTCTCAAGCCTATGGAACTGCAGAATAAGCTTCAGGAAATGCTGATCGAAGAGGATCCGCAAAAAGGATTCAAGGTGACGACCATGTCCTTCGGATACAAGCACGGAATGCCGATGGATGCAGATATCGTATTCGATGTCCGTTTCATTCCAAATCCTTTTTATCTGCAGGAGCTGAGGGAGCTGACCGGGAATAATCCGGAAGTCAGAGAGTATGTGATGGACTTTGAAGAAACCCGGAGATTCGTAAAATCCATGACAGAGATGATCGAATATCTGATTCCTTACTATATGAAACAGGGGAAACGGAATCTGGTGATCGCTTTCGGATGTACGGGAGGACAGCATCGTTCCGTATCGATGGCCAATGAATTCTATGACATTTTCACTGAACATGGAAGAACGGTAGATCGTTTCCACAGAGATGTGACAAAGAGATAGTCGGAGGAACACAGGATATGCGTAATTATATAGGCAGGCATGGCCTGCTTTCTTCCGGAGGCCCAAGGCTGGCCGTAATCGGAGGAGGAACAGGTCTTTCTGTGCTGCTCAGAGGGTTGAAAAAGCAGACTACCAATATTTCGGCCATAGTTACTGTGACTGATGACGGAGGCGGTTCCGGCGTGATTCGCGATGAACTGGGACTGCTCCCTCCGGGCGATGTCAGGAGCTGTATCCTTTCTCTTGCAGATGATGAGGATATTATGGAACAGCTGCTGCAGTACCGTTTCAGTGAAGGAAGTCTGAGGGGCCAGAATATGGGCAATCTGATACTGGCAGGTCTGACGGAGATCATGGGTGATTTCGAGGCAGCTGTCAATAAACTGCAGGACATCCTCCGGATTAAGGGACAGGTGATCCCGGTCACTTCAACGGATACGACTCTCTGTGCGAAGTTGAAGAACGGGACAGAGGTCCGGGGAGAATCCCAGATTCCTGTCGTGGTCAGGGAATGCGGCAGCCCGATTCATCATGTATTTCTGGACCCGGAAAAACCGGAGGCCCTTCCTTCTGCGGTCAACGCCATTCGATCCGCGGATATGATCGTTCTGGGTCCCGGAAGTCTGTACAGCAGTATCATTCCTAATTTACTTGTGAAAGGGATCAGTGAAGCTCTGCGTGAAGCAAAGGGGATCCGGGTCCTCATGTGTAATGTCATGACACAGGCGGGGGAGACGGATGATTATACGGTAGGTCAGTACGCGCAGGCGGTCGAGGAGTATCTGGGACCGGGAGTGATTGAATATATTCTGATCAATGATTATAAGGTTTCTGATGGAGAGATCGCATCCTATCTCAAACAGGGCATGAGGCAGATGCTGGCCGGAGAGGATGACAGAAAACTATTGAACGAAATGGGAATCCGGCCGATTGAAAGTAATATGATCGCGCTTGAAAACGGAATCGTAAGACATGATGCAGACCGGGTGACGGGTATTCTCATGTCACTCATACATGTATAGCACGGGTGGATTCTTTCTGGCGAAACCCGACGGAACGGATGCTTCTTCTCCACCGGAAGCTCTGTTGAAAAAGGAGTCTTCCTGCCGGCCGGCTTTCTGTTTTCCGCGGAAGGCCGGCCTGCAGGAAGGGAAACGTGCCAATCAGGAAGCTGAAGAGAGGGAGGCCTTTCAGAGATGTCTTTTTCTTCTGAAACAAAAAAAGCGGTGGCCAAAATCATGCCGGAAGAGCGCTGCTGTATGCTGGCGGAAATCGCCGGCTACGCGCGTATAAAGGGAGCGCTGCGCCTGATGGGAGGGGGGCATATGAGTGTAACGCTCAACTCGGACGATCCGGCCGTTATGCGCAGTCTGAAGCAGCTGACCGCATCGTATTTCGACGCGGATTCGGAAATTGAGGTTGTCAGAGGCTCCATGCTGAAAAAAGAACAGAGCTACCGGCTGATTTTTGACGATGAAAGAACCGGTGAAAAAATACTCCGCGGGACGGGGATGATGAAGGTGAAGGATGGAAGCAATGTCCTCATGGACGGGATTGATCAGGAGGTCGTCAGAAAAACCTGCTGTAAAAGAGCCTGTCTGAGAGGACTTTTTCTGGCTGGGGGAACCGTGAACGATCCGGAGAAAGGGTATCATCTGGAACTGGTATGTTCCGATAAGGTGACCGCGGCTGATGTGAAAAAGCTTATGAACTTCTTTTCGCTTAAAGCCAGGGTGACGGAGCGCAGGGGAAGCTGGATTGTGTATATAAAAGGAAGTGAAAGAGTGGCTGATTTTCTGAAGATTATCGGAGCGAACAGTCAGGTCTTTCAGCTGGAGAATGTACTTGCCCTGAAAAGTCTGCGAAACAGGACGAACCGGATCAGCAACTGTGATAACGCGAATCTGGACAGGACCGTCAATGCGGCGACCCGTCAGAGTCAGGATATCCGGTATATCCGGGAACATCTGGGACTGGAAAACATTCCGGACAAGCTTCGGAGCGCTGCGGAACTCAGAATCTCTTATCCTGAACTTTCACTGGGAGAACTGGCCAGACTTTCGGACCCGCCGATCAGCAAGAGCGGGCTGAATCATCGTATGGCGAAGCTTTCCGAACTGGCCGGGAAACTCAGAAAGGAGAGTGGCAGCGAATGAACAGAAAAACAGATTTCGATGTGCTGATTCTGGGAGCTGGAGCTTCCGGACTGGCAGCCGCCTGCGCTGCCGCTTCTTCGGGAGCATCTGCGGCGGCTGTCGACGGAAATGAAAAAGCAGGAAGAAAACTCTCGGCGACAGGGAACGGACGCTGCAATTTTACCAATACCCGGTGTTCCGCCTCCGACTATAACCCGGAAGCGGAGGCTTTTGTGGAAAAGGTCTTCCGTCGTTGTTCGCCTGAAGATACCATACGATTTTTTCAGGAGTCCGGTCTTCTGATCCGCGAAGAACAGGAAGGCAGATGTTATCCGTATTCAGGACAGGCCTCTGCTGTGACGGGCATGCTTCTTCACAGGGCGGTCTCCTCCGGAGCGCGTTTTCTGATGGATGACGCGGCAGTAAGCTGTTCCTCTGACCAGGGAATCTTTTCTGTTTCCCTCTCTTCGGGCAGAATTCTGACCTCCCGCAGTCTGATCGTCGCCTGCGGTGGCAGGGCCGGGCTTCACTTCGGGAGCACGGGGGACGGCTATGGTTTTGCCAGATCCTTCGGACATTCTCTGAATCCGCCGCGTCCCGCGCTGGTGGCATGCGAATCGGATGATCCCCGGCTGTCAGGCCTGAAGGGCAGAGCCAGGGCACAGGTCACTCTGATTGAGGATGGCAAAGAAATCTGTTCGGAATATGGGGAAGTTCAATTTACCGGCACCGGACTTTCCGGAATCTGTGTGATGAACCTGAGCCGCTACATGAATGCTTCCCGGCCTCCTGTAAAGAAAAAGAAAAAAAAGCCTCAGGAGGAGCAGAAAAAACTCCGTCATTTTGAAGACAGCCCGCGGCATGAATACCGGATTCAGATCGATTTCATACCGGAATACTCTGTAGAAACAATCGCTTCGATGCTGGCCGGAAGCCTGGAAAGGGTGACTCTCGAGGAAGCTATGTCATGGCTTGTCAATGACAGGATCGCCGCCGCAGCAGCAGAAATCGTGAAGGATCCCTCCGGAGAGCAGATGAACCACCGGTCAGCCGGCCTGTCCGGAGTGGCCGGAAGAGCGGCGGAGCTCCTGAAGGGATTTCAGGTGAGAATCGATCACACAAAGGGATGGAATGACGCACAGGTGACAAGGGGAGGAATCCGGCTGAACGAGATCGATCCCGGCAGTATGGGTTCCCTTTTTCAGCCTGGACTGTATTTCTGCGGGGAAGTCGTCGATGTGGACGGTCCCTGCGGAGGATATAATCTCCAGTGGGCCTGGTCTTCAGGGCATCTCAGCGGCGTCAGCGCGGCAGAGTTTGCGGCGGAAGCATCCCGGATACCTGAAGAATAATGAAATTTATAAAGGGGGCATGACCGTGCTCAGAATGAATCAGATCCGTCTCCGTCCCGGTGAAGGAACAGAACTCTTAGGAAGCCGGATCGCCAGAATGTTGAAGGAAGCTCCTTCAGAAATCGTGGATGTGAGGATTGTAAAAGAGTCAATTGATGCGAGAAACAAAAAGGACGTTCGTTTTGTATACACAGCCGATTTTCGTGTGAAGAATGAAAAAAGAATCCTGAAAAAGGCGGAAAAGCTGCGTCTGAATGTGAAGCCGTCTCCGGAAGATTTCTACCGGCCGCCCCGGTCAGGCTATGAAGGAACCGGAAATTATGAAGGTTTGAGACCGGTCGTGATCGGAAGCGGTCCCTGCGGCATGTTTGCGGGACTCCTGCTTGCAGAGGCCGGACTGAAGCCGCTGATTCTGGAAAAAGGGAAGAAGGTTGAGGAGAGAAGCGCCGATGTGGAGCGTTTCTGGAAAAGCGGAGAACTGGATCCGCGCTCCAATGTGCAGTTTGGAGAAGGCGGAGCAGGTACTTTTTCGGACGGCAAGCTGACCACCGGCATCAACGATCCGCGGATCGCGAAGGTCAATGAGGAATTTGTTGAGGCGGGAGCGTCTGAAACCATTCAATACCGTCATATGCCACATATCGGGACCGATGTACTCCGGAAGGTTGTCAGAAACATAAGGGAAAAGATCGAGTCACTGGGAGGAAGCTATCTCTTCGGGACAGAAGTCACCGGGCTCAGAACAGAGAAGGGCCGGCTCACAGGACTGGAACTGGAGAAGGGAGAGATTCTTGACTGCCGGCATGCGGTCCTGGCAATCGGCAACAGCGCCAGAGATACCTTTGAGATGCTGTATGAAAACGGAATTGAGATGACTCCGAAGCCTTTTTCGGCCGGTGTCCGGATAGAGCATCCGCAGGAGCTGATCAATTTTTCTCAGTACGGTGAGACGAACGACAGTGAAGGGAGATTGTCCGCTGCGGCATATAAGCTGTCCTGTCACTGCAGGGAAACAGGCCGGGGAGTCTATACCTTCTGCATGTGTCCCGGCGGCTATGTGATCGGAGCTGCTTCCGAAAAAGAAGGGGAAGTGACCAATGGCATGAGCCGTTTCGCCAGAGAAGGGGAAAACGCCAACAGTGCTCTTCTGGTCAGTGTTTCTCCGGAGGATTGTTTCCGGGAAACCGGGTTGGAGCATCCTCTGGCCGGAATGGAATTCCAGAGGATGCTGGAACGCGCTGCTTTTGAACTGGGCGGAGGCGATTATTCCGCGCCGGTCGAGACGGTGGGTCATTTCCTGGGCAGACCGGATACAGAAGCTTCCGTGAACCCTACCTATCGTCCCGGCGTAAAATGGACAGAGATCAGAAAATGTCTGCCTTCCTTCATTACAGACGCGATGACGGAGGCTCTGCCGCAACTGGCCAGGAAACTCAGGGGATTTGATCTCGATGGAGCCGTTCTCACGGCGGTCGAGACGAGGAGCTCCTCTCCGGTCAGGATTACCCGGGACGAGGAAATGCAGAGTGTTTCCCTGAAGGGTCTCTATCCATGCGGAGAGGGAGCCGGTTACGCAGGGGGCATCATGTCTTCTGCCGTGGATGGACTCAAAGCGGCAGAAGAGATCATCAGAGATTTGTCAGACGGTTCTTCGTCTGATCAGGTACACGACGAAGAGGGGCTCGCTGCACGATCCTGATTCCGGGCGGTTCAAAGGAACCGTATAAACGGTTCCTGTCCGTCAGTGTATTACTTTTGTTTTATAATGGAGCAGCCGGTCATTTCTTCCGGCTTTTCCAGATCCATGAGCTCCAGGAGGGTAGGCGCCAGATCGGCAAGGACGCCGCCTTCGCGGAGCTCTGTCTCATTCGTATCGTCATATGGAGGAACAATCACTGCAGTCGGAACCGGGTTGGTCGAGTGCTTGGTAATCGGCTCTCCCTTTTCATCGATCATGGTATCGGCGTTGCCATGATCCGCAGTAATGATGAGAGATGCACCTGTTTCGACGACCTTTTCGAAGATCCTTCCGACGCATTCGTCCAGTGCTTCGATCGCGGCGACGGCCGCATCAAAGACGCCTGTATGACCGACCATGTCAGGATTGGCGAAATTCATGATGATCAGATCGTATTTTCCTGAGTCCAGAGCTTCGACGGCTCTGTCTGTGATCTGATAAGCGCTCATCTCAGGCTGAAGGTCGTAGGTCGCGACTTTTGGAGAAGGGATGAGGATCCGCTCTTCGCCCGGGTCCGGTTCTTCGACGCCTCCGTTCATAAAAAAGGTGACATGGGCGTATTTTTCTGTTTCGGCCAGACGGAGCTGGGTTTTTCCCAGACCGGAAAGGTATCTTCCGATCGTGTTCTTCGGGTGATCAGGCGGATAGGCAATCTGAACGCCGGGCATGCCCGCTTCGTATTCTGTCATGCAGACGAACAGGAGGTTTTCCGGAAGGACTTCTCTCTCGAACCCGTCAAAATCAGGGTCACAGAGGGTGCGGGTGATTTCTCTGGCCCTGTCAGGCCGGAAGTTGTACATGATGACACTGTCTCCGCTTCTGATCCTGCCGTCTGTTCCTTCGATCACTGAAGGCAGAACGAATTCATCCGTCTCACCCCGTTCATAAGCAAGACGGACCGCTTCGGCCGCTGAGAGACTGATCTGTCCTTTTCCCGCAGTCAGGGCGTCGTAGGCTTTCTGTACGCGTTCCCATCTTTTATCCCTGTCCATGGCGTAATACCTGCCTGATACAGTGGCAATTCTTCCTGTACCTGCTTTCGCCATGTACTCTTCCAGAGCCCGGATGTAGGTTTCCGCGCAGGAAGGAGGAACGTCTCTGCCGTCGAGAATACAATGAATGAACACATTCTTTATATGGAAGGAAGCGGCCATGTCGATGAGAGCGAAAAGGTGATCGATATGGCTGTGGACGCCGCCGTCGGAAAGAAGACCGGTCAGATGAAGAGAACGCCCTTCTTTCCGGGCATTTTCCATCGCCAACTTCAGAACCGGGTTTTCCAGGAAAGATCCATCTTCAATCGCGCGGGTGATCCGGGAAAGATCCTGATAGACGATCCTTCCGGCCCCGATATTGAGATGGCCGACTTCAGAATTTCCCATCTGTCCGTCCGGCAGACCGACTGAAGATCCGCTGGCTCCCAGAAGGGTGTGGGGATATTTTGAGTAGATTTTGTCGAGATTCGGCTTCCTGGCCGCTGCGATCGCGTTTCCTCTGACCTCCGGCGTATAACCGAAACCATCCAGAATCATGAGCATTGTAGTGTGTTTATCCATGGATCTCCTCCGTTCATGGACTTCTGCCTGCTGAAAAATCATGCGGAATGCAGGATTAAAAGGAACTGCCTGTATCATTAAGTCCGACGGGGACTTAGTGAGCAGACACTAATTATATCAGAATGAGAAGGCCAGTGCAAAACCCACTGAAAAAGCGGAGCAAAGCAGGACACCTTTCCGGGCAGGATATTCAATTTCGTGGCCGATCACTGAACCATAACGAATATATACGGTTATCAACGCCATGCTACGCATGACTATAAAAATTCCCTGCGGCAATTTTTAATGATAACCAGTATAATATCAGATACATACGTAAGAACCGGGATGAGAAAAAGTGGGGGATGGAAAATGAAATGGACAGAACAGCAGCAGGAAGCCATCATGACGGAGGGCAGCGATATTCTCGTATCAGCTGCGGCAGGGTCCGGCAAAACCGCTGTCCTGACAGAACGGATCCGCAGGCTCGTGACGGAAAAGCAGATCCCCCTGGAGAGGATGCTGGTCGTAACGTTTACCAATGCGGCCGCCAGTGAGATGAAGGAAAAGATTCTGAAGGCTCTGCGCGAAGAGGAGCAGAGACTGGACTCCGTGGGAGCGCCAGGACAGGAAGACCGCCGGGAAAAGAGGAGGTTTGTCCGCCGGCAGATCCGAAATGCTTCTTCTGCAGAAATCTGCACCTTCCACAGATTCTCCATGGATGTGATCCGTCATTATTTTTTCCTGACGGATATCGATCCTCATTTCAAAATCTGCGATGAATCCTATGGGAATATTTTGCGGGAAAAATGTCTGGATGATCTGTTCGAAGAAAAGTTTTCTTCCGGGGATGAGGATTTCCTCCGTTTTCTCGACGCTTATTCTGATCTGAAAAGTGAGAAGAAGATCCGGAGAATGATCGGCCAGGTATATGATTTCATGATGAATATGGCTGAGCCCTTCGACTGGCTTCATGAACACGTCCTTGAGCTGGACTGCACAGAAGAGGGCTTTCTGGGAAGCGCTTCTCACAGGGTGATGCGGGCCGGAGTGAAAAGGGATCTTGAACAGGCGCTGTCCATGGCGGAGAAGCTCACGGAGTGGGCGGCCGGGATTCCGGAGCTGAATGAAGATCCGGATGGAAAAGGCTGTCTTTATCAGAAAATTGAGGAAAACTGCCTCAACCTGAAATCTGCGTTTAACGGAGCGGACACTCTTTCTGATGAAGAACTGGCTGACAGGCTGAGCGGGATCAAGTGGAATGCCATGAGGGTCAGAAAGCATGAAAAGGATGCCTTCAGCGCAGTAAAAGATGCGTTTTCGGAGATTACAAAGAAGTACAAGGAACTGGTAAAAAAAGCTCTTCAGCGTCTTCCCCGCTTCACGGCGGAGGAATCAGCCGGCAGAATCCGCTCGACCTACCCCTGTGCCGTGATCCTGGAGAAGCTGGTGATTGACTTTGCGCAGAGATTCACGGCGGCCAAGAGGGAAAAAAACATGCTGGATTTCAATGATGTCGAGCATGAGGCGTACCGGATTCTGAACAGTCGGGAGCATCCGGAGGCGGCAGAAGAATACAGAGATCGTTTTGAAGTGATTTTCATAGATGAATATCAGGACAGCAGCCGGATTCAGGAAGCGATCATCCGGAGCGTGAGCCGTGGAAACAATGTTTATATGGTCGGTGATGTCAAGCAGAGCATTTATAAGTTCCGCCAGGCGGACCCGGACATCTTTATCGGGAAATACAATGGCTTTGAAGAAGGAAGCGTTCCCGGAAAGCGGATTGACCTCAGCAGGAATTTCCGCAGCAAGGGAGCTGTGATCGACGCCGTTAACGGGATATTCCGGAATATCATGACGAGAGAGCTTTCGGGGATTGCCTACGATGAGGCGGCGGAGCTGGTGCAGGGTTCGGGATATCCCCGGGGAGGGGATCTCGATTACGGTGTGTCTCTTCATCTGATTGATGCGAAGAATCAGACAGAAAGCGCGGAAGAGGGAAGGGATCCTGCCGATGAAGAAATTGAACGGCTTTCCCGTGCTCAGATGGAGGGGGAACTGATTGCCCGGCTGGCAGAGGAACGGATCGGCCAGATGATCTTTGACGATAAGAAAGGCTTCGAGCGTCCGGCGGGTTATGGGGACATTGTTGTTTTAGTGAGATCCTCTGCCAATATGGATATTTATGCCCGGTCCCTGATGGAAAGAGGCCTGCCTGCTTATGTATCCGGAGGAGAAGGCTTTTACCAGGCACCGGAGGTGGAGATTTTCATGGATTTGCTGAAGCTCCTGGATAATCACCGGCGTGATAAAGAACTGATCAGTGTCCTGTACTCTTCGATCGGAGGCTTTGCCTTCAGCCTCGATGAGCTGGCTTCGGTCAGAATTTTTCATACAGAAGAAGGACGGGCCGATTACAGCGAGGCTTTTTTCGATCTTGCCTATGCGGATAAAGAAGAGCTTCCGGACAGCCGCCTGCAGCTGTCTCTCCGGTGTTTCCATGCGGCGGAGCTTTTGAAGAAATGGCGCACAGAGTCCCGCTATATGCCGCTGGATGATTTTATCTGGAAGCTGCTGATCGAGACCGGCTATTATGCGTATGTATCAGCTCTTCCGGGAGGAAGACGCAGGGCCGCCAATCTCCGTCTGCTCGTCGACCGGGCCGGAGAATACGTCCGTAACTATGGAGGCGGGCTTTTTTCCTTCCTGCGTTTTGAAGAACAGCTGAAGGAACGGGGAGCCCGCATAGCACAGGCGGTCAATGCCGGAGACAGTATGGATATGATCCGGATCATGACCATCCACAAGAGCAAGGGACTGGAGTTTCCGATCGTCATTATTCCTGATATCGGAGCCAATATCCGTCACGATGCAGACAGTAATGATCTGCAGCTTCATAAAGATCTGGGAATCGCTCTGAAATATCGCAGCCACGACAGACATATTGAATACAGGACCCTTCCCTATGAAAGCATCCTGCAGGTAAAGCGGGAAGAGGATGTGGAGGAGGAAAAAAGGATCCTCTACGTAGCGATGACCCGTGCCAGAGATGAGCTTGTCCTGACGGCGTCAAAGAAAGATCTGATCAGGCAGCTGGAAAAGTATGAGAAAGTCTACGGGAATGGACAGCAGAGTCCGGACAGGAGACTCTTCTGGGTGTATTACAATGCGGAGGAGGCCGGCATCCGGGTTTACAGGCACAGAGCGGAGGAATTCGCCGGGGAGATCCGGCAGGAAGAACGTTCTGCTTTCCGGATCAGGGAGGCGGTAGAACAGGCTTTTCCGGAGTTTGTCGATACAGAAGGCCTGTTAAAGGTAATTCAGAAGCGTCTGGATTATCGCTATCCATATAAAAGGGATTCGGCCGCGAAATCAAAGTATTCTGTGACCGAACTGAACCGGGCGATGCATGGAGGAGAACTCGGTCCGGTCCAATACGCTCAGATCATCCGCTCAGAGCAGGAGGAAGAGGAAAAGGACCCTGTAAGAGAAAAGAAACAGGAGGAAATGGAGATCCTTTATCAGCTGTTTCCGGACAGTCAGACAGACCGGCTTTCCCTTGGCGTGCTGCCGGACGGCCAGCTCATGATGGTGGATCTCTTCTCTGATGATGTTTCTGATCCTGAAGGGACTGCGGGAGAAAAGAAAGTCCGTAACGTGATTCATCCGGATTCCGTCATTCCGAAATTTCTTTCAGGCGAAAAGGAGATCACGCCGGCTCTGAGAGGAACACTGACTCACAGAGTGCTTGAGCTGATTGACTATGTGCCGGATATGGAGGAAGAGAGGGTGAAGGGTTTTCTGGACGAGCTGGTACAGAAGGGAATCCTGTCTGCCGGGGAAGCCGCTGTGGTTTCCTGTGAGCAGGTGGTGTCCTTCTTTTCTTCGGAACTCGGCAGACGGGCCTGCAGAGCAGAAAAGCGAAGAAACGAATGGGCCTTTACTCTCAGAAAAAAAACAGCGGAGCTGGCCTCCATGGCTGCCGGCGCAGAGAGCGGCAGGAAGCTGAAGGAACTGCTGCCGGAAGAAGTGCTGATCCAGGGAATCATCGACTGCTGCTTCCGCGATGAAAAAGGGATCGTCATCATCGATTTTAAAACAGACCATGTGACGTCGTCTGACCGTCAGGACAACTTCAGCCGGTTCCGGGAAATCTACCGCAGGCAGCTGGATCTTTACAGGGAAGCGGTAGAAAAGGAGTACGGGGAGAGTGTGTCCGGAGTTTATCTTTTCATGCTGGAAGCATCACAGGCAGTCGCTGTTTCTGACAGAGAAGGAGCTGATCAGCCTCTTTCCTTATAAAAATCAATAATATTTTTTTAGAAGCATTCGATAATCAGCCCGGTTAGTATATAATAAATGACATACAAATGAATTATATATACAGGAAATACAGGAGAATGAAATTGAGGAAATATACTTCTGCAGATCTCGGACTGGACCGTCCTTCAGAGATCTACGCGAATCTGAAACCGTCTCTTTTAGTCGAACATGTTATCCGGCGCGGGGAAGGGAAACTCAGCGACAGAGGCGCTGTCGTCGTTACGACCGGCAAATATACCGGAAGAAGCCCTGATGACAAGTTCATCGTCGATACTCCAGACGTCCATGATCAGATCGACTGGGGCAGTGTGAACCGTCCTGTCAGCAGAGAAGTTTTCGATGCACTGAAAAAACGTGTGATCGAGTATTTGAACGGGAAGGAAGTTTTTGTATTCGACGGGATCGCAGGTGCGGACAGGAAATATTCCAGAAAATTCAGAGTCATCAATGAACTTGCCCATCAGAATCTGTTTGCCCATCAGCTCCTGATCAGGCCGGAAGAGGAAGAACTGCAGAACTACGGTGATCCTGACTATACCGTCCTGTGTGCGCCGGGCTTCAAGTGTGATCCTGAGAGAGACGGCGTACACTCTGAAGCGGCCATTATTATCGATTATGAAGCGCATTACATTCTTATAGCCGGAAGCGGTTACGCAGGTGAGATCAAGAAGAGCATTTTCTCTACCATGAATTATGTCATGCCTTTGGAAGAAGATGTTCTTCCGATGCACAGCTCAGCCAATATGGATCCTGTTACAGGAGATTCCGCTGTATTTTTCGGTTTATCAGGGACCGGCAAGACGACGCTGTCAGCAGACGCATCCAGAAAACTCATCGGCGATGACGAGCACGGCTGGTCCGGCGACGGGATTTTTAATTTTGAGGGAGGCTGTTACGCAAAG
>JAEIGA010012454.1_pt1 | contig 12909 bp, 13 predicted proteins | sample 9270691 | NCBI WGS metagenome assembly JAEIGA01 (sample SAMN17057246, study PRJNA624740) | gut metagenome | biome: biome; isolation source: fecal sample | host: Bos grunniens | place: China: Xizang | collected 2019 | reverse complement strand
TATTGGATAAATAGCAGACATATTTACGAAAGTGTTTTCGTAGTCCTAATCTGAAAATGTGGAAGTTTTTAAGACCAAAGGATGAACGAACAGCACTCATTTCTTGTATAGCTATGTGGCTATGCACGCTTTGTGCATATATCCCATACTATCCAAGTGTGGGGCATTGTAGCGTTTATTTTGGTCAGGTCTTTCCACAACCTTCAGATTAATAAGCGAAATCAACTCCACACTTTCTGTTTTTATATTTCACCGCATAGGAGTTGTACGGTATTGTTTATTGGACCATTTATTAACTTTTTAAAAACAATACTATGAAGAAGTTTTTTGCACTACTAACCGCACTATTTGCGGTATTGGTATCGTCGTGTTCCTACGATGATAGCGCGTTGTTAGGCGATTTGAACGCACTAAAAAACAAGGTTGAGAATCTTGAAAATCGCGTAGATCAGCAGCAAGTGTTGCTCAATGCTCTTGCTAATCAGTTGACTATTGTGTCGGTAGAAACTACTGCAGATGGTTATGTAATCACCTTCTCGGACAACTCTACACTTACTGTTAATCACGGTAAGGATGGTGCAAATGGCGAGGATGGCAAGGATGGTGCAAATGGCGAGGATGGCAAGGATGGTGCAATTGTAGCTGTTGAGTGGGATGAGGATTGTGCAATCTTTACCCTTGCCGACGGCACTACTTTGGTTATTCCGCTTGATAATGGAGAGCTTCCAGACCAGCCTGCGGACCCTGAGAATCCCGATGTGCCTGTAGATCCTGAGAATCCAGAGGAGTATAGCACTATCACTCTTACAGCTGATAAGGAGAGCGTTGAGATTGGTGATGTTGTAACATTCTCTGTTACAGATCAGGATGGCAACGATGTAACATCTATGTCAAGTATCTACGATCAGGAGCTTAGCTGTCTTAAGGATGGTCAGTTCACAGCAACAGAGACTGGTAGCTTTGAGTTTTTCGCAACTTGTGGTGCAGAGACATCAAACTACGTGGTAATCACAGTTCTTGCACAACTTCCTGTTCTTCCCGTAGATGAGCAGCCAGCAAGCACTAAGTTTAACCACCGTGCACTTGTAATTGACCATACAGGTGTAAATTGCCCTTATTGTCCACTCGCGTTAGACAATCTTAAAGAGTTGCAAGAAGATGCAGAGTGGAACAGCCACTACTGCGAGGTAAGCTGCCATGCTGGTGGTTATGCAAGTGGCGACCCAGCTAACTCACAAGCAGCTAATGCTCTAAACAAATTCCAGTCAAGCATGATTACCGGCTATCCATGTATCTTGGTTAACTTCTATACTAACCCTGAGGGCTACGCAAAGGAGGATGTCGTAACCGCACTTCAAAACAATATCAAGCAGGATGGTGCAGATGTGGGTATCTCAATGGCTGTAACTGGTGATCCTAATGCTGTATATTGCGCAGCATCTGTTAAGGCTGCCGTAGGCGCAGAGTATAAGGTTGCAGCGTGGTTGCTTGAGAGTAATATTAGCAGCCCAAAACAGGCAGGAGCTTCTAAGCCATACCACAAGATTTATAATAACGCTCTTCGTAATATGGCTTATACAAACGATGTTCAGGGCGAATCAATCGGAACTCTCTTCACTGGCGAAACTAAGGAGTTGTCGTTCGAGCTTCCTATCACCTCGAGTAAGTGGAGTTTTGAGAATATGAGTGTAGTAGTTGTGGTATCTGCAAAGGATGAAAATGGTCGTTGGGAGGTTGTAAACTCAGCTTGCTGCCCACTTAACGAGTCTAAGCCATTTGAGTATCTATAGTAAATAACCCACTTTGCATATATAGAGGGTGTCCAACATTTTCGGAGGACACCCTCTAAATTTATAATGTGGTGAGTTTTAGGGAGTTTAGAGAGATTCCCCCTAAACATCCTTAATAACCCTTAATAACCCCTAATAACCTTTTTTCGTTTTCACCTTATCTCAATGTACTCCGTATACACCAGTCGTGTGTTAGGATTGGAGCTGGTGACCTCCTGACGAATCGCCTTCGTGCCGTAGGGGATAAACCAGAATCTTCGTGGCACACGGTGTATAACCTGATGCAGGGTGTCGTAGGAGATAATCTCGTAGCTTAGGGTGTCGCGCCGTAGGAGTGCGTCAAACGTTGTCCAGGGCGTGGTGTGATGGGCGTACCGTATGGTATCGCGGAGGATAACCGTGTCGCGCAGTGTAACCGTATCCCTTAATGTTGAGGCAGTTACGCTCTTAGCATAGCTCTCCATACGGCGCAAGCGGATGCCCATATCCTCAATGCTCTGTTTGTCCTCCTTGTGTTGTCGTTTGAACTCGTTGAGCTCGAGTGTTAGCGCCTCGACAGAGGCGGCACTGCGGTCGGACTTTGTGCGATAGAGCGTTATGCCCTCTCTTAAAACTCGCTCATTTGCTCGCAGTCGCTGGTTTTCGTCGCTAAGCTCTAAGCATAGCACGCCCAATAGTACCACCATAGCGATGGCAATAAACTCTTTCATAGTCGTAAAATTTTAGCTGGTGTGTTAAATAATTGGATTTACGCCACAAATATACAACATCAAAACCCCTTTGTCAAGAGTTTGAGGATAAAATATTTAATTATTGTTTCGCAAACTTGATAATTTGTCGAAGCTGGTATTGTCAAAATTTGCCTAAATAATATTGCCTAATACACTATTTTTGCGACCATTTAAGCCCTAAAAAAGACCTAATAATTGATATATTTGCATATTTTTTTACACTTTTTTGATAGAAGTGTTGTGAAATCAAATAAATGTTTTTACATTTGTAAGGCGAAAAAATAAATATAAAGAAACATATTAACCTAAAACTTTATATAATATGTCGAACCAATGTCCTGCTACCTGCCACTCCTATACGGTTGAGCCTGAGGCTGGCTTTTCGTTGATTAAGCTCAAAGAGGGCGAAAAGTTGGTTGTGGAGCGTGGCGATTTCAACTCGCTACTCTTCCTCACGGCAGGTAATTTTGAGATTAACTCCGAGGAGCGCGAAGACTACGTTGTGCGCGAGGGTCACTTCGTATTCTGTTTCCGCGCGTTCCATTACGAGATTACAGCATTGTCGGATGTGGAGATTATCAAGGCGCACTTTATCACTGCGGGTGCTACCTGCGATATGATACCTTTCAATAGCATCGTGGGCAAAATCAAGAAGATTAGCTATAAGTTCACCCAGGTGGCGATGAACGAGCCTATGAACCTATTGTTACAATCTATCAGAGTATATCTCGATAACTCGATGAAGTGTAATCACCTCCATCTTGCTAAGATTCAGGAGATGTTTATCATCTTCAAGTTCTTCTATACACCTCAGATTCAGCTACGTACATTCTACAACCTCTTCGACCGCAACCAGTCGTTCGTGTCGTTGGTGCGCAACAACGCTCCGCGTGTTAAGACCGTTGAGGAGTTGGCAGACATTTGCGGTTTCAGCGTTCAGCACTTCAATAATATGTTTAAGCAGGAGTTTGGTGATACTCCTTATAGCTGGATGCAGAAGCAGCGTATTCAGGAGATTGAGCGCATACTTACTGACACCAATGTGCCATTGAAGAGCATCATCAAGATGTACAGCTTCACAAACCATGGTCACTTTGCCCTCTTCTGTCGTAAGTATCTGCATAAGACTCCGCTTAAGATTCGTAAGGAGGCGAGGGCTAAACGTGAGGCGCAACCAACAGAATAATTCCTTAATTTCTTGTGATAAGGGGTCATCTGCGACCTCTAAATCATTGCCCCAAATGGGAAATACGCCAAGTATGTCCCATCTGGGGCAATTTCTTTATCGAGGCCACATCTAACCCCTTCTGACAAGAAATTTGGTATTACAACCCTTTAAGTTTTCCCATTCATAAAAAGTCGTAGACTTTTAACTATTACTCATTACTCACTACTCACTACTAATTTATTGTTGACCCCTTCTGGCAAGAAATTGGGTAGTGCTGCCCTGTATGTTTGTGTCTGTTTCGCTTGTTCCAAGCGACAGCTACGCTGAAGGGCCAAAGGGGCCTAAAAGGCCTAAAGGGGAGAAACAGAAAAACCCCTTTTGCCCTTTTATAAATCTCGCGCGAAGCGCACCACACTTTTCACTTTTCACTTTTCACTTTTCACCTAATATAGTGTGGCATCTCCTCTGGAATCTCCAACGAGAACTCTACCAAGCCAGCAACATCACCAGACTCGTACCATGGCGTTTGGTAGATAAGTTTGCGGAGTGCGCCCTTTTGGATGGTGTAGCAATTGTTCTCGCCATTGGCGATTAGGCGGTTGATAATCTGGCGCGAACGCTCAGAGTGGCAAGGTATCATAGATTTGCCACGCACATCGCCATTGACCTCTATCGAGCGTTTGTTCTGATATAGTACAACGCCATCCAAGTCGCACACGGTGATAGCGCAGGTTTTGAGGGTGTCGCCCCAAGGGCAACGGATATCTTCGAAATTCATATCTAAATAGGGTTAGTTATTATCTTTGTTGTTAGTTCATTCGATAGACATTTTTGATGCCCTTAACGCGGCGTAGCGAGTGGAGTAGCATATCTACAACTCCGACGCTCGACACCTCGACACAGAGTTGTGCTGTGGCGGTGCCATCGCCCTTAGGTTTGTAGTTGATGCTACGCACGGCGAGTTTCAGTTCCTTGCTCGCAACATCCATAATCGTGGTTGCAAGACCTGCAATATCCACCGAGCTGATGCCTACGGTGATACGGAAAGCTCCCTCGGCACCCTCTCTCCAGCGTGCCTCCATAACGCGGTAGGGGTATCTCTCGCGCATACGGCGGGCATTAGGACAGTCCGAGCGGTGGATGGTGATGCCGGAGTTGATAGTCACAAAGCCGAATATATCATCACCTTTGATAGGGTTGCAGCAACGACCGAGTTTATACTCTATATTATTAATATGCTCGTCGATAACAAGGGCATCGCTCTTGCGCGGTGTCTGCTCCTCGCGCTCTTCGCGTAGTTTGAGCTTGCGCTCCTCGACACTCGCAGCGGCCTGGCGACGCTCCTCATCTGCCTGACCCGAGAGCCAATGGTTGAGGATGTCCTTGATCTGCGAGAGCTCAATCTTCTGGTCAGCAATAGCTACGTATAGCTCGTTGCCGCGCTTGATTTTGAAGTGCTTACATAGGTAGCTTACAGCATCGTCGATGCTAACCTCTATCTTCCAATTCTTTATCTTGCGCTCCAGCTCCTCACGACCTAAGCGGGCATACTTCTGGCGCTCCTCACGCAGGAAGGCGCGTATCTTATTGCGGGCACGCTGCGTAACGCAGAAGTTGAGCCAATCTGCCTTTGGGGTCTGGTCCTTGCGTGTTAGCACCTCGCATATATCGCCATTTTTGAGCTGCTCCTTGATAGGTACAACACGCCCTCCGACCTTGCCACCTACGCATATACCACCCAGCGAGGTGTGGATGTCGAAGGCAAAGTCCAATACTGTAGCCCCCTCTGGTAGCTTGCGAATATCGCCCGATGGGGTGAATACAAATATCTCACCTGCCGAAGGCTTAGCCTCGAAACGGTGGGCGATAGACTCCGAAGTGGTATCTTCGAGAAGCTCGCGTAAGCGACCAAGCCACTCCTCAGCACCCATACCGCCCTGGCGAACACCCTTATATCGCCAATGTGCAGCGATACCGCGCTCGGCAACCTCGTCCATACGCTCGGTGCGTATCTGCACCTCCACCCAGCGACCCTCCGAGGTCATAACCGTGGCGTGAAGCGATTCGTAACCGTTCGACTTAGGGATAGAGATCCAGTCACGCATACGCTTAGGGTTGGGTACATAGAGCGATGTCACGTGTGAAAAGACGGTCCAGCAGAGGCGCTTCTCACTCTCGGGTGGGCAGTCGATGATGATACGCAAGGCAAAGATGTCGTAGACGCCCTTGAAGTCGACCTTCTGCTTCTTCATCTTCTGGTAGATGGAGAAGACCGACTTTGTGCGACTCTTGATATGGTACTTTATGCCGTCGGCATCAAGGAGTTTGCGCACCGGTGCGATGAACTCCTCGATAAATGCCATACGCTCCGACTCACTCTCTTTAAGCTGGTGTACAATATCGTTATATGCCTCAGGTTCAATATATTTCAACGACAAATCTTCCAAGCCGCTCTTGATGCTGTATAGACCCAATTTATGCGCTATCTCGGCATATAGGTTAAGGCTCTCCCAACTCTTCGAGAGGCGCTTCTTCTCGGGGAAGATGTCGAGCGTACGCATTACTTCAAGCCTGTCGGCGAGCTTGATAAGTATCACGCGTGGGTCCTCGGAGTAGGATACAATCATATCGCGGAAGTCCGAGGCCTGCTCCTTGGAGCGTTTGAGTTTGATGTTTGATATTTTGCTAAGTGCCAATGAGATACCCAATACCTCTTTGCCAAACTCTCGGTTTATCTCTGTGGTCAAAGCCTCCACCTCTTCGGGGTGCTCCTGCACGGCAATACGCACTACATCGTGGATAATGGCTGCAACCGTGGAGTTACGACCAAGACCTATCTCCTCCACAACGATGCGGGCTACACCGATGTCGTGGTCGAGCATAGGCGAGTTATCGTAGCGCGTAACGTTTTGCATTCTCTCCCAGGCAAAGAGTATAGCCTTGTCGACCATCTCTTGTGTGGTTGTGGAGTACTGCGCTGCGATAAGTTTGCGAAAATCTGTATATCTGTTTAGTGGCATAGTTCTCAATCTTTATAAACAACAATGAGGTCGTCGGTACCTATGGCATAGCGCTGGCGCTGCTCCGTGCTTAGGCGCTCGTTGTAGGCTATGCGTTCCACGCGAAAGCCTGCTTCTTTGAGGCGCTCGTCGTAGTCTCTGCCGTAGATGCGACGGTGGTCATACTGTCCGAAGATGCGTGTGCGCTCCTCAGCGTCGGTGATGGTGTCATCCTCAAATGTGGTGGCGCGGCCTCTATCTTCTGGTACAAGCATAATGGCCCAACCACCATGTTTTAGTATGCGATATAGCTCAGCCATAGCACGCCTGTCATCCTCGACGTGTTCCAAGAGGTGGTTGCAGATGATAACATCCACGGACTCCTCCTCTAACGGGATGTTCTGTACGTCGAAGTGTAGGTCTGCAAGTGGCGATTCGAGGTCGGCAGTGATATAGTTCCTATTATCGCGGTAGTGGCGCTTGAAGTGGCGCATAAGTGATACCTCGGGTGCTATGTGTAGCAGTCGTGGGTAGCCCTCAAAGAGGTTGCTCGACTCCTTTAACCAGAGCCATATCATACGGTGACGCTCCAACGACAGGCAGTGCGGACATAGGGCATCCTTGCGTGAGGAGACATAGCCGTAGGGCATAAAGCGGCGGTAGCGTGAGCCACATACGGGGCACTCCCTGCCACGACCACGGTAGGCAAGACCCATAACGGGTACTGCCCAGCTTGCCACGCGCTGAAGAAAGCGACGTGGGATATGGTTTAACGCCCAGCGTATAGCTCTCTTCATCATAGGCTAAAATGGTACTTCGGTAATCTTTTGTAGCTCCTCGCGCGTATGGGTAAGTTGGCGGCGACACTCCTCAACAAGTTCGTTGGCGCGCTTTACCGTAGGTGCGAGTTCGTTGATTGCAACCTCGCCATTGCGTAGGCGCCCAAGAATCTGCTCAAGCTCCTGGATAGCCTCGGCGTAGGTGATTGTGATTTTTGCTTTCTTAGCCATATAGTGTTAATGTTTTGTCGGTGTAATACTCTTAACCTCAGCGCTTAATACGCCATCGCAGAATTCTATCTCGATGCTATCTCCAACCTTGCAATTTGTCGTGGTTGTAATAGCCTTATCACCACTGCGTACAACGGCAAAGCCGAGTTGTAGGATATTGTCGATGGAGTAGGTTTGCAACGTGCGCTCAAACTCTATGAGGCGGTGGCTCTCGTTGGCAAATATAAGCTCCAAGCGACTATGTAGTGCGCTGTGGATGGTGTTCAGACGGTTTAGTCCGTCGTTGATATGTGTGGTTGCTATGCGCTCAATATCGGTGCTAAGGGTGAATAGGCGCATTGCCTCGTTTTGGAGGATGCTCTCCACCTCGTTGGCGATAGATGAGACGTACTCCTCGATAATATTTAGCTCAGCATCTGCCAACTCTGCAAAAAATGTTGCCACAGCTGTAGGGGTCTTGCAGTGGGTGTGGGCGACCATATCGGCAACCGAGACATCCTTATCGTGACCGATACCCGTAACCACCGGTAGCGGAAATTGTGCTATGTGTGAGGCTATGCGGTAGGAGTCAAAGAGGGCGAGATCGCTTGTAGAGCCTCCACCACGAATGATGGCTACTATATCGAACTCCTCTTCGCGCGATGCTATCGCCTCCAATGCCGCAACGATGCTATCCTCGCCACCATCACCCTGCATAGTGCTCTCAAAAAGGGTGGTGCGGAAGCGGTAGTTGTTGCGCCCCAATTCGCGCATAAAGTCGCGATAGCCCGCAGCCGTAGCACTCGACACAACGGCAATGCGTAGTGTTGGGCGGGCAGGGGTTAATTCTCGATTCATATCCCAGACGCCATCAGCCATAAGCTGCTCGATAGTCTCGCGGCGGCGACGCTCCACATCGCCAAGCGTGTAGGATGGGTCTATGTCGATAATTTGCAGTGAGTAGCCGTAGGTCTCGTGGAAGTTGACCACAACGCGTACCAAGACCTTCAAACCAGAACATAGTGGCGAACCTGTTGTCTGCTCGAAGTTTGTGGAGATATTCTTATACGCCGAGCGCCATATCATCGCTCGCGCCTCAGCACGTGGTGTGCCACCGCCAGCGCCCTTCTCAACGAGGTTGAGGTAGCAGTGCCCCGAGTTGTTGAGTTTCAATTCAGAGATCTCGGCACTTATCCACACAGGGTCGCTAAAACGACTCTCCAAAGCGCCTCGCACCATACGTTGTAGGTCGTAGAGTGTTAGGCTCTCCTCGGGTGTGGTCGTTATGTTAAGCGCCCAATCCATTGCGTTTATCGTATTATAACTCCCATCTCGCGGGGCATAGATTTGCCCTTTGGAAGTTGTAGATTTACAAGATGCAGACTCTCTACGGGTGTGCCATTGCGCTTGGCAGGACTCCATAGTGGCGCGCACTCGATGGCCTTTGTAACCCGCTTCAAAAACTGCTTTGATGAGGATGCAATCACCTCGCTTATTGTCGCCTTGCCCGTGTTGTCAACCACGATGCGCAGCGACACGCGCTCTGCCGACATAGTGGCATCCCATTGCACGGTAGCTGAGAGGTAGTCGGTGAAGTTATTATAGTCGTTGTAGCTAAATCGTGCCTCAGTGTCGTAGCGCAGGGTGACAAGAATCACACCCTCTGATGCTTCGAGACCCCACCGGGCGATGGTCTCCTCGTTGGCGGGAAGGTTGTCGATGCGCTCGATATTTTCGTGCGGTATATGCTCGATGCTATTCACCACAGTGCCATTAACGACATAGAGGGGCTTATAGGCATAAGCCTCTATGGCACACAGCATTGCGAGTATGATGATAGCACAGCGTAGCATAGCGATTACAGCTTAAATTTGTAACTTATACCGAAGATATGGCGTAGCTCGCGCTCTAACATAAGACTCTTAATATCGCCCTTATTATCCTTGTAGTTGATGTCGTAGGCGCGGTCAAAGTCGATGTAGTAGTAGAAATCCAAACGATTGTTGCGGTTGATGCGATACTTCGCTCCTACGCCACCACGATAGCGTGTGATATAATTCTCTGTCTCGTATTTGTCGGTCTTGAAATTTGCTACGGGCTTTGGTGCATTGAGCGTGTTGTGAAGCTCAAAGAGCAGGTATGGCGACCAACGCGAGTGAGGAATCTTATACGTTGCCATAAAACGAGAGCGGAGTATTGCCTCAGGGTTTGACTTCTCATAGCGGTTTACTTCATCGCTGCGGAATGTAGCCTGCACTCGCTCGCGTAGCGATAGCTCGAAGTCTCCAATCTTAACCTCGCCCTCGGCCTGGATATTTGCTCTGTGGCGGTTGCTCTCCCAGCCCTTAATCTTGCTATCGTACATATTGATAAGGATGTACTCGCCACCTATTTGAAGGTGCTTACCCAAATCGTATGTAGCACCAACAAAGGTGTGAATACGATCCATCGAGCCGATATTATTCTTAAAGCGAGCCTCAACACCCGCCTCCAACGATAAGTCTTTGGTTACGCCCCACTCTACAGCGCCCTCCATACGTCCGCGCACATCCTCGACGATATCCTGAATTCCTGGCTCAGGAACAACGCTCTGCGCCTCGGCATAGTTAAGTGTTGCAAGGGGTAAAAGCAGTGATGTAAAGATAATATGTAAACGTTTCATAATTAGCTGTTTAAGGCGTTCTTTTCGTTGATTTTCATCGTGGGCTCGTGCATCGGAATCTCATTCTTCGATGGGATGTAGTGCACCTTCAAGAAGGCCACATCGCGCAAGAAGTCGACATTGCCAACATCGACACGCAACACCTTGTGGCCGAGGCGATTCTCTAGGTCGGCGATAAGCTCCTCGCGACGGTCTGGGCGGATAAGCTCGATGCGCTCGTAGCATACAAGTTTCGAAGCCTTGCGCTTACGCATAATGCCATACTCCACTGCACTCAAAAGTCCTAATAAGAGACCATTAGCAAGGGCTAACTCGGCATACGATACCATAAGGTTGATACCGTTGATAACAGCAACAGCGATGGAGATAAAGAGGTAGGTCATCTCGCGAATGGGCACCATTTCTGTACGGTAGCGCATAATGCCGAATATCATAAAGAGACCAAGACCAATGCTCACGTCTACGCCAACACTCTTCATAAAGAAGAGTAGCAAAAATACAGCCGAGCCAAAGAGCATAAAGGTTACGGCAAACTCCTTATTGCGGCTCTTAGGGTAGTAGAAGCACCAGGCAATAGCGAGGGTGACAATCAGATTAATGAAAAACTGCAAACAGAGCTGCTGCACAGAGATGCTGTCGCAGAGTGGAATGCCAAGGAAGGTCGCGCCAACCTCCTGGTTAGAGCCTGTAAGTGCCGCAATCTCCGCATCGTATAGGTCTGGATTGCCCAATAAATCGTCAAATCGTACCATGTTGTTGTATGTTTTCGTATTTGCTAATTACTCTCTACTTGCTCCGACGCACTTTTCAATGCGACGAATCTTCTCTATCATTCTGTTACGCTTGATACCCTCAACTGTGAGTGCTGTGCCAAGGCAGTATTTGCTTACTCGCATAGGCTTGACCCTTAGTTTGTTAAGTATCTCTTTCGCCTTTGAGTGAGTGTTACCGTCCTGCTTAATCTCGATTATCGACATCCCCTCGATTTTGCCCACCGCGCCACTACGCAGGTCGGTAAACTCCAAGTCGAGGTCGAAGGTTATGCGCTCGGTAAGCTCGGGGTTTACGATGGTGATACGCACAAAGCGTGTGGCAATAGCGGGTGTCAGACTCTTGATATTGTAGCGGGCAAGTGGCTCGATAAACGACAGCGCCTCGCTATTTCTTGCAAAGCCCATTAGCTCCTCGATAGGTATTTCGATACGTCTCTTCTTCGTGCGACCGCGGTTGTCCTTGTTTTTGACTTCGAGGTATGTCGACGAGCCATCTTCATAGTGGCGCGTGCGTATCTTCTGGCGACAAAGGTGGCGGTTGTGGTGCACGATGTACATATCTCGCGACTCGGTGTCGAAATATCGCGTATCGTATCGCGCTGCGATAACGCCACCGTGAAGTTGTGCTCGGTAGCCACATTTGGCAGTTTCGCTAAGTAGCTCCATCGCCGTCGTTTCGCTTGCCACATACTTCGTGTCGATGCGGTTCATAAGTTTTACCGCACTCATCTCTTCAAGGGTGATGCTCCCCATTCTCTGCCATAGGGCGAGGTTGTTAAGACGCTGGTATGTAGCTAACTCTGCCATCGTTACTCGTAGATATACTCAAATTTTCGGTATGAGTTGAGTGTGCCGTTCGCGTTATAATTGAGACGGCGTGTGCATACGCCATTGCTGTCGTACTCAAACTTACGCACCTTGCTAACCTTGTCGCGCTCGTTGTAGACAACCTCTTTGATAAGCTGTCCCTCGGCATTATACTCATACTCTGAGCGCCACGCAAGATGACGACCATAGTCGCTGTACTCTGCCTCGGATATAAGCTGCCCCTTTTCGTTGTAGACCTCTATATGGTCTACCCAGCTATTCTTACCGTCAGGCGTGGTCTTCCACTCCTTGACGGTGAGATGTTTGCCTGCTCTCTCTGCCATCTGGCTGCGCTCCCTGTTATCTCCGTATGTAGTAACGGTGGTAATAAGGGCAATTATTGTGATAATTATACGAAATATATGCATCTTAACAGCAAAAAATGGAACCACTCCCACGAGAGGTGGTTCCATAAGTATAGTTATGTCCGTTTGAGGATACCTCTCTCAATCTCCCTACAATTCACTCTCCTTCAAACGCTCAGCATTCTCGGCTACGATAAGCTGGTCGATAACATCCTGAATGTCGCCATCCATAAAGGATGAAAGGTTGTAGATGGTGTAGTTGATACGGTGGTCGGTGATACGTCCTTGTGGATAGTTGTAGGTACGAATCTTTGCCGAACGGTCTCCGGTAGATACCATTGTCTTACGCTTCGATGCAATCTCGTCGAGGTACTTAGAGTATTCGAGGTTAAAGACGCGGGTACGCAACTCCTCGAATGCCTTGTCAAAGTTCTTCAACTGCGACTTCTGGTCCTGACACTGCACAACGATACCTGTTGGGATGTGGGTGAGTCGCACAGCCGAATAGGTGGTGTTCACACACTGACCACCGGGACCGCTTGCGCAGTAAGTATCCTTACGGATGTCGTTCATATTGATATCCACATCGAACTCGTCAGCCTCGGGGAGAATAGCCACCGTTGCT
>JAEIGA010012453.1_pt1 | contig 12909 bp, 13 predicted proteins | sample 9270691 | NCBI WGS metagenome assembly JAEIGA01 (sample SAMN17057246, study PRJNA624740) | gut metagenome | biome: biome; isolation source: fecal sample | host: Bos grunniens | place: China: Xizang | collected 2019 | reverse complement strand
TGGTACGCATCGAAAACAAAACTTACGGCATTTGCCGTGAGACCGGTAAACTGATTCCGGCAGGCAGACTCCGCGCTGTGCCTCATGCTACACTCAGCATCGAAGCAAAGAACGCGGGTGCCAAGTAAATAATGAACAGACATGACTGATACGGATTGTACTTTTAGTGCAATCCGTTAGGTTGTGCCTATAATTAAGATTTAACTGAATTGATGAAAAAATACTTCACAAAAGGAAATTTGGCCATATTCATTGTCATTGCCGTACTGGTCATTGACCAAATCATCAAGATTCTAGTCAAAACCAACATGTACTGGCATGAAAGTATCCGTATCACCGATTGGTTCTACATTTATTTTACTGAAAACAACGGGATGGCGTTCGGAATGGAAATATTCGACAAGCTGTTTCTGACATGTTTCCGTCTGATAGCTTCCATCGGTATTGCCTATCTGCTCTACCGTTTTGTAAAGCGCAATCTCAAGACAGGCTTCATCGCTTGCGTAGCCTTGATTTTGGCGGGTGCATTGGGTAACATCATCGACTGCGTATTCTATGGAACAATATTCAGCGAAAGTACGCATAGCCAGATTGCTTCATTGATGCCAATTGGAGAAGGATATTCGGAATGGTTCTACGGCAAGGTAGTGGACATGTTCTATTTCCCAATCATCGAAACCAACTGGCCGGAATGGATGCCGTTTGTGGGAGGAAATCATTTCATCTTCTTCAGCCCAATCTTCAATTTTGCAGATGCAGCAATCAGTTGTGGTATCATTGCCATCATCCTGTTCTATGGCAAATACTTGAACAACAATTTCGACGTGCCTGAAAAGAAAGAATTAGAAACCGAAAAGGAATAAGAGAGATGAACATCAAGAAGTTTGGTTGGATTATATTGGTAGGTGCCTCACTGATGACCGGTTGCGGAAATTCCATGCCTAAGGAAGTCATACCACCGGCAAAGATGGAAAAAGTATTGTACGATTACCATCTGACCCTTGGCATATCCAGTCAGTTGTCGGGTTCTGAAGAATACAAGAAGCAGGCATACAAGAATTATCTCTTCAAGAAACATCAAATTACCGAAGCTCAATTTGACAGTTCGATGGTTTGGTACACCCGTAACTCTTACGAACTCTCCAAAATCTATCAGAACCTGGACAAGCGTTTCAGCAGAGAAAAGACCAAACTGACTTCCATGTTGCAAGAACGGCACATTGACATTGCCACCCAAGCAGGTGACACCGTGAATATCTGGCATTATTATCCTGTATATTGGTTGACAGATGCGCCATTGAACAACAAGTTCACCTTTACCATGAGAGCGGACAGCAACTTCTGGATAAAGGACGCTTTTGCATGGAATGCAGACCTCACTTACCTCGATGCAGGAAAGCTTACAATGGGGCTTAACATTCGATACGAAAACGATTCTGTCACCGGCAAGACAATTGCCATGACACAATCAGGAAGACATTCCTTATATATCCAGTCGGATTCTCTGAACAAAATCAAGGACATCAACGGTTTCATCTATGTTGACAAGGACAGTGTGCATCAAACACCTAATGTCCTGATTAGCAATGTTTCGCTCATCAAATACCACAAGAGCAAAGATAAACTAACTTCGGAAAGCGAAATCAAAGATTTAAAGGAAGAAGAAATTCCAGAACCGAGAAGAGTAAAACGCACCAAAACACGTCTTACCAAACAAGCACCGAAGAACTAATGAGAAACTATGCATGCCATCGGGTATATACTGATGCTGACCATTATTTGAAACAGGCGTTTGTATCGATTGGCGAAGGCGGAAAAATAATCCGCCTTGGAGAATTTCAAGAAGAAATGGTTGCAACAGAATGGATAGGAGGGGTGATTTATCTGACAACTACAAATGAAACTCCAAACGGGGATTTCCATTCATGGGCAAAGCAACAAAAAAACGGACAAACACCCGTATATGCATGGCATTTGTCCGAATTTGATTTCGAGCGGGAAGAACCTACTCCCAATTGCATTATCCGCCGGTTATGACATCCGCCTACGGAATTCTGCGCATACAATTGAAGTAGCCACCGCTACATTCAACGACTCTGATGTTTCGCGTTCTTGCGGATAATTCGGAATGTATAATCTTCTGTTTATCAGCTTGCTAACTTCTTGACTAACACCATTTCCTTCATTGCCCATAACAATGAGTCCGTTTGCTGTCAGCTCTTCACGATACATGTTTTCTCCATCCAGGAAAGTACCGAACACAGGTACATTCACCAAGGAAGCAATCAAGGCAGGAAGGTCGCAATAATGGAGCTTGACTCTAGCCAATGCCCCCATTGTGGCCTGTACGGTTTTCGGATTATATACATCCACCGTGCCCTGCGAGCAGAAAATATGCTCAATGCCAAACCAATCGGCAATACGGATAATGGTTCCCAAATTGCCCGGGTCCTGCACATCGTCCAATGCCAAACAAAGAGATTCCTTGATTACCTCCGGACAAAACTCATAACTCGGTTGCTGGAAAACGGAAAGAACTTCTTGTGGAGTCTTCAACATACTTACACGTGACAATTCATCCTTGCTGACCTCAATCATCTCATCAGCCTTTGCCTTGGGGTGGGTTTCAAACCATTCGTGAGTGGCTACAAGTATCTTACATGCGAAATGTCCCAACAAATCTTCCACCAATTTGCCGTTTTCGGCAATAAAGACCTGTTCTTCCTTGCGGTTTTTCTTCAACTCCAATGAACGGATATATTTTATTTTATTTTTACTTAACATATTTCTTTCTGCGAAAAGTCAATTATTCACGGCAAATCTATAAAGTTATTTTCAAATAATGTTATATTTGCAAATAAAATTGTATTGTACATCTTTATTACACATGAAAAATAGAGTAATTCTATCTATATATTTTCTGATAATTGCATTGTTTTATTCTTGCTCATCCCAAAAATTCATTCCAGAGAATCAATATTTGTTGGATGAGGTAAGTATCATGTCAGACTCCAAAGATGTAAAGCCTTCCCAATTCAGTTCCTATATCCGTCAGAATCCCAATGCCAAGTGGTTCAATTTAGTCAAGGTTCCCTTGCATATCTATTGCACATCCGGCAAGGATTCCACTTTATGGATAAATAAATTTTTGAGAAAGATTGGAGATGCTCCTGTAATTTACGATGAAAGTCTGGCAACCAAATCCCAAGAGGTCATTGAGCAAGCCGTAAAGAACATGGGCTACATGAGAGCTGACGTGAATTTGGACAAGAAAATCAAAAAGAAAAAACTAAAATTGAGCTATCATATCAGTACTGACAAGCTCTATAAAATCAACCACATAGCCTATCACATTGATGACTTGCGTATTCAGGAAATCATTGACAAGGATTCTTTGAATTCACATCTCTATGCAGGCATGCCATTCAATATCGTCACATTGGATGCAGAACGCCAGCGCATAACCAAACTTCTTCAAGAACAGGGATATTATAAGTTCAACAAGGATTTCCTCGTTTATCAGGCAGACACGGTAAGAAACACTTACAAAGTGGACATTACAATGAAACTGCTCCCATATCAACGAAAGAAAGAAGACATCCCGACAAAGCACCAAGCTTACAAGATCAGAAACATCAATTTTATAGAGGAGAACAATATCATTCATTACGACAATGATTTGTCCATCTATGATTCGGTACATCACAAAGGAATCAATGTATATTTTAAGGACAAGCTATATCTCCGTCCAAACACATTAGCAGAGTTCAACTATATCACTCCAAACTCGCTCTACAACCAACAAGAAATACAGAACACATACGAATCGTTGGGCAGACTTCGCGCATTGAAATATACGAACATCCGATTCAATGAAGTGGAGTGTAACGACAGTATCCAACTGGATGCAAACATCGTCATGACCAAGGAAGAAGACAAGTCCTTATCACTCGAAATAGAGGGTACAAACTCGGCCGGAGATATGGGTACAGCCGCTTCCATGACATACCAGCACCGGAATATATTCAAGGGGTCGGAAACATTCACCATCAAACTCCGTGGCGCATACGAAGCCATTACCGGACTTCAAGAAGGATATGATAACGGAAATTATAAAGAATGGGGGATAGAATCCAACTTGAATTTCCCTGAGTTCAAGATTCCTTTCCTTTCTACTGAGTTCAAAAAAAGAATCAAGGCATCTTCTGAAGTAGGTATTGAATACAATTCACAAGTACGTCCGGAATTTACCCGTACATTGGCTGCTGCTTCATGGAGTTACCGTTGGAGAGACAGCAAACGCTCCCAACATCGTTTTGATTTGCTGGACATCAACTACATTTATGTACCTCGCAAATCAAGGGAATTTGAAGAGTATTTGCAAAAGTTGAGCAGTCGCAATTCCATTCTCATCAAGAGTTATGAAAACCAGCTCATCGTGCGTACTGCTTACTCATACATCTACAACAGTTCTTTGGACAAGAGCAAATCCAACAATCGCCAAACTTATTCATTCCGCATGAACTTGGAAGAATCGGGTAACCTGTTGTATCTTGCCTCCAAAGCAATACACACAACACCCAAAGAAGAAAAAGGATACGTAATAGCCAATATTCCTTTTGCCCAATATGTAAAGGGAGACTTTGACTATGCGCACAATTTCAATATAGACAAGCGTAATTCATTCACCTTCCATATCGGCATGGGAATCGCTTATCCATACGGAAATTCGCAAATGCTTCCATTTGAAAAACGATACTTTGCCGGAGGTCCCAACAGTGTACGCGGATGGTCAGTCCGTTCATTGGGTCCTGGTGCATATAAAAGTTCGGAAGGAGAGTTGAACTACATCAACCATACCGGTGACATCAAGTTAGATTTGAACATAGAATACCGTACCCATTTGTTTTGGAAATTCAGGGGAGCAGCCTTCATTGATGCTGGGAACATCTGGAACATCAAGAAATATGAAGGACAAGAAGAAGGTACATTCTACTTCAACAAGTTCTACAAACAACTTGCCGTTGCTTATGGATTAGGCCTACGTTTGGATTTGGACTATCTGATTCTTCGTTTTGACGGAGGTATGAAAGCAGTAAACCCTATGAAAGCCGGTCAAGAGAAATATCCTATATTAAAACCAAATTTCAACCGCGACTTTGCTTTCCATTTTGCTGTAGGTTATCCATTCTAACTAAAAAAATACTATCAGATGAAACCAACTACAATTGAAGAATTAAATGAATTAAGAGCATGGTTCAATTCGCAGGAATTACCTGCAACCATGTATATAGACAAGGCAACATACACCCCTGATTTGAGGAGTACAATAGATATGCTGTTCGACCAATCGTATCTCTATTATGAAAATCCGAAAATGCAAGGAAGTATACTTTTATTAAGAAGAATAAAGGCTAATCTTGAAAATGAGAAATAATTAACCCGATTTGTTAACATTAAATTCTATTCATTATAAAAAAGTATTTAGCTGAAATGATCGGTACAATGGTTCTTGTACTGATGGGATGCGGCACTGTCGTAAGTTTGTGAATTGGTGCTGCTGTTCTATTCTTCTGTACATCAACAAGCGGTGATGCAATTGTTGGTACTGGTGCAAACGCATGCCAAAACGGAGTGTCTATTATGGGTGGTTTGGCTGCTGAGATCGTATTTACTGCTGTATTCGTGTTAGTTGTATTGGGAACAACAGACAGCAAGAAGGGAGCAGGCAATTTCGCAGGTTTGGCTATCGGTATGTCTTTGATTCTTGTTCACTTGGTATGTATCCGCTATACTGGTACTTCTGTAAACCCAGCCCGTTCAATTGGTCCAGCATTGTTCCAAGGCGGTGCAGCTCTCAAACAACTTTGGATTTTCATCGTTGGTCCATTCATCGGTGCAGCAATTGCAGCCATCATTTGGAAATGCATAGGTAAGGAATAAGTCCACTCCTAAATAAAGAAAGTCCTTGAATCAGGTTTAAGATTCAAGGACTTTTTTTATCTTTGCAAACCTTTTCAGTTTGAAACGAAAAAGGACACTAAATTTGAAAATACAAGAATGAATATAAAGTTTTTAAGTTTGGGAAGCGGTAGTAGCGGCAATTGTTACTATTTGGGAACAGACACCTATGGAATACTGATCGATGCCGGTATAGGTATCAGAACGGTCAAAAAGGTATTCAAAGAGTACAATTTACCCTTTGACTCGATTCTTGCTATATTTATCACTCACGACCACGCAGACCACATCAAGGCTGTAGGTACATTGGGAGAAAAATATGGTATTCCAGTCTATACTACACCTGAAATCCATAAAGGTATCAACAAAAGTTATTGCATGACTGAAAAGTTGTCTACTTGCGTGCGATATATCGAGAAGGAAGTTCCTATACAAATAAAAAACTTCCAAATCACTTGCTTTGAAGTTCCCCATGATGGTACAGACAATGTAGGATATAGCATTGAAGTAGGAGGGAAGGTTATTTCTTTCTTGACAGACTTGGGAGAAATCACACCTGTTGCAGCCAAATACATCAACAAGACAAATTACCTGATTCTTGAAGCCAACTATGATGAAGAAATGTTGGACATGGGACCATACCCACAATACTTGAAAGAAAGAATAAAAGGCTCCAACGGACACATGTGCAACAAGGCCACAGCCGAATTTTTAGCCGAGAATATACATGAAGGATTGAAATTTGTTGGTCTATGCCATTTGAGCAAAGAAAACAATCACCCTGATTTGGCATACAAGACCATTGAATTATCTCTCCGAAGCAAAGGCATTATTATTGGGAAAGATTTACAACTGACTGTATTAAAACGGAATACGCCAACAGGTATTTATTCATTTTAAAAAAAGTGCGAAAATATTTGCACCAGTCAAATAAAACACCTACCTTTGCAACCGCAAATCAGAAATATATGCATCCTTAGCTCAGTTGGTAGAGCAACTGACTCTTAATCAGTGGGTCCAGAGTTCGAATCTCTGAGGATGTACAAAATAAAAGAACTGGTTTGCAAATGCATCCTTAGCTCAGTTGGTAGAGCAACTGACTCTTAATCAGTGGGTCCAGAGTTCGAATCTCTGAGGATGTACAAAAAGAGACCATCGCAATGCGAATAGGTCTCTTTTTTATTCCAATATCCCCTAAAAGAACCTTCAAACAACTTGACTATAAGTTTTAATTTCGTATTTTTGTATTCAATTAAAACGAAAACAACGAATGAAACCACAATTCCTCATCAGTTCGATTGGTCCCGGAAATGGAAAAACCATTTTCGCCATGGGACTTATCCACGCTTTGCGAAAACGAGGAATGAAGATTCAACCATACAAATGTGGTCCGGAAATTACAGACACACAATTACTCTCCTTATCAGCAGACAACGAAGCAGTCAATTTGGATGCATGGATTACCACTTACACACACATCCAGCATACTTATAATAAATACGGAGAAAAAGCCGACGCTTGTATTATAGAAGGAAACGGAGCCTTGTTTGACGGATATAAACGGATGCAAGGTAGCAGTGCAGAAATAGCCAAACTGCTGAATGTGCCAGTAGTGTTGCTTGTAAATGCCCGCATGGCCGGATATTCCATCGCATCCATCATTTATGGATTCAAGCATTTTCATCCACAAGTAAAGATAGTAGGAGTAGTGTTCAATCAAATAACTTCTTCTGCTCATTATTCATACCTGAAAGAAGCTTGTTTTGATGCCGGTGTGGATTGTTTGGGATATCTTCCATACAATGCTGATTTCAAGCTACCTTCCAAACACAGTAGCATCACATTGACAACCAAACGGACAATGGACTCGCAAATCAACCTAATAGCTGACGATATTGAGAGAAATGTAAATATTAATCGGTTATTGGTGAATTGCAACCGTAATTTCCCATGCCAATACACATTGCCATATAGTTCAGATATAGAAACCGAAGTAGCTATACCAACTTCACAACGGATAAAGATTGCAATAGCCCGCGATCCGGCATTCAACTTCATCTACAAGGAAAACCTCGCACGCTTGTCCCTATATGGAAACATTTCCTATTTCAGCCCTGTATACGGAAGCGATCTTCCTGAAGCCGACCTGATTTATCTGCCAGGTGGGTATCCGGAACTATTTGCCCGTCAACTGCATCGTAGACACAAGCTCATGAATACCTTGAAAGAATATGCAGAAAAAGGAGGGAAGATATTCGCAGAATGTGGCGGCATGGCTTTTTTAGGACGCTCCATTACAGCCAAAGAAGGTGGCACAAGCTATCAGATGTGCAATATCCTTCCTTTGGATTTCACCATAAATTCCAAACTTAATTCCGGTTATAGAAAAATAACTTATAACGGAGTTGAGTTGAGAGGTTACGAATTCCATTACTCTGTAACAAACTCCGAGGAAAACTCATTAATAGCTACACAAGCAACAAACATCAAAGGGACCAATGTTGATTTACCATTATATAGGTATAAAAACATCATAGCCAGCTACGGACACTGGTATTGGGGAGACAAAGATATCTTGGATTTATGGAAATAGCTTCTTAAAGAGCAACAATCAATTTATACAAGAAATAAAGACATAGAGCCATCTTCAACAGAACACCCAATACCACACCAAAGAAAGTACCCAAACCTGATTTCATGGCTTTTGGAAAATCTTTTCCACCCAATAATTCTCCCAATACGGCTCCAAGAAAAGGTCCTACAACGATGCCCCATGGCATAAAGAACAATCCAAGAACAGTACCGGCTATTGATCCACGATTGCCATATTCACTACCACCTGTATACTTACTACCCAACAGCGGAGTCAAATAATCCAAGACTTGCAAGACAATAACAAGCAACAACCAACAAACTAACTGCGCAGGAGAGAAATCCACTTTATCCGTTATGTGTACAAGCAACAAGCCTACATAGGCCAATGGAGGACCAGGAAGTACCGGCAAGATACATCCAAGTAAACCTACAATAATTAAAATGAAAGAGATGACTATCAGAAACAATTCCATCGTTCATTAGTCTTCGTTAGCAACGCGTAGAATCAAGGTAGTTGCACCCAATGTGATTATAGCACCTTCTTCAATGCGAACTCTATCTTTATCACCTAAAATCTCATTCATCAGGAATGTTCCTGTAACACTCTGGTTATCGCGCAAGGTGTAAATCAATTGCCCCTGTTTGTTTCTGCGTACATTTATCACACAATGTCTTCTGTCCATACTTGGGTCAGCAGTTTCAATAGACACATCTACCTCGGTACCCTTATTTCTTCGGCCAATTACATTATCGCCTTCTTTGAGAGGGAGTACCTGCTTGAATCCAAATACATTTTCGACAACAACAACACTTCCGCAATCACGGCTGTTTTCCTGTTCGTCCAACACTTCTTCTTTGCGTGTTGCTTTCAGTTTGGATTTTCCAATACGAATACTGAACTGTTTCTTGCAATGTTCGCAAATGAAGACCAATGATTGGCCTTCCGAATATTTGGTTTCATCAAATGTGATGTAATTGTCACATTTAGGACAAAGAATTCTTTTCATGTGAAATGATTATTTTGAACTTAACATCCAAGCATTCTTGAAAGGTTCTTCTTTCTTCAAGTCGTTCAACTTTTTGTAGGCTTCTGCTTTATCTGCGAAACTACACAAAGCAATACGGAAACGACCGTTGCCTTCAATAACACTTGCACCATGATAACCCTGCTGACTGTATTCCTTCAACATACTTTTAGCATCAGCAGATGTAGCAAGGCTTGCCACAATAATATGATATTTGTTCTTCTTGCTTGCTACTTTATTTACAACAGACTTCGGTTCTGCTTTGGGAGCAACTACAACTTCCTTCTTTTTCTCAACCTTTATATTCTTTTCCGGTTGGGATACTTTTACAGCCGGTTTTGGCTCACACACAGGTTCCTTAACCTTGACAGGTTCAACAACAGCAACAGGAGCAACCTTTTCTTCCTTAACCACTTTCGGCTTCAAATCTTTGTTAGTCGAGATTTGAGGTTCATCCATTGATTCAGGCAAAACAGTCACCATTGATTGTGAACGAATAGCATCAAACAAGCAATCCGTACCTAACGAAGCATAACTGCCCTTATCAACATAGGTATTTTCAACTGGAATAGAAATCACGAAAAACAAGATAATAGCCACAGCTACTGCTACTGCATTTCCCAACCATCGGGATGGATTCAAATGAATTTCCTTTTTAGGTTTCGATGGTTGCAATACATATTGGTTTTCGTGTTCTTGTTCATCCACCGGCAATTCATTGGATAGGAGAGGCATAGTGAATGCATCTAATCCATACAAAGACGGAGAAAGCAATCCACTTTCAATTGACTGAAATTCATATTCATCATAAATATTATGACGCAATACTCCAATTCCATGGAACTCAACTGATCCTTCTATATTCAAGACGTCCTTCAACGCATTAACATTTTCGGAAATGCAGTTCATCGCATCCGAATAATCCATATGGTATACCTGCATATACGATTGAGCCAACAAACCATCGTTCATTGTCAATTGCGGATTAAAACCGACCTTACGGGTAGGAGGAAGAAATATACGTTCTTCTTCCACATAAAAAGCCGATTGGTAATGCGCAATGAATCCACCCAATCCCGGAACAATGACGCAATCATTGTCCAACAACAAGGATTCTATATGTCTTGAAAGTTCAATCATAGTGCAAAAATAAGTTTTTTATTCCATTAAAACACAATTTCTGCCAATAAAATACACCATCCCCATAATTTGTTGTATTTTTGCAGAGAATTTCAAATGACCTTCAATGACTAAATTGTACAAATATACAGCTATCATTATCTTCCTTTTTTTCTTTGCATGTACTGGGAAACAATATCAAAGTACTAATGTAAAAGAAAATCTTGAAATGAAAGCCATGCTACAAGGCACATGGATGGATGAAGATACAGAAACACCCATGATTTGCATCAAAGGAGACTCCATTCATTACATGGTTTCCGGAACTCTTCCTGTTACTTTCCGCATTATAGAAGATTCTTTGATAACCTACGGAACTGCAACAACCTCATACCATATTGTAAAGCAAAACGAATACATGCTTTGGCTTCAATCCGATATGGGAGGAATCATCAAGATGAACAGAGCTGAGGACTCAGACTCCATCAACTCCATGGATTTCCAAATTCAAGCAGAAAAATCAGAACCGACAAAAGAAGTCATTCAAAAAGACCGAATTGAATTCTACAAAGATGTTAGATACAGAGGTTATGTTTACATAAATCCTTCACAAATCAAGGTTACAAGACCTACATATTCTGACGAAGGATTCAAAATGGACAATGTATATTACGACAATGTCATCCACATTTGTGTCTATGAAGGTAAAAACAAATTGTTCAGCAAAGATGTCTACAAGAAAGATTTCAACGAAGTAATTCCTGAAGAGTTTCTGCAATGGGCCATACTGTCTGACATGGAATTCATTGGAGTAAACGAAGAAGGTTACCAATATCAAGCCACCGTTTCCATTCCGGACGCAATTACCAGCTACATTGTCAATCTTTCCATTTCTACAGACGGAAACATCCAATATACATTGAAAGAATAAAAAAAGGATGCGCCAATACCTTAACACATCCTTATATTTCCACCTCATCAATTTCCTTTTGGAGCCTTTTTCTTAAAATGCCCGTTGTTTTTCTTTCCTTTACCATTAAAGGATTTCTTCCCATTTCGTGACTTAGGTGTTTTCTTCGGAGCATATTCCGGTGCTTCTCCCAACTCTTCTGGTACAGGAATTTTATATATGTCTTTTTCCAAAAACTCTTCGATGTTTTTAAAACTCATCTGCTCCTTTTCGCTCACAAAAGTTATGGCACAACCATCATTATTAGCACGAGCTGTACGACCAATTCGATGTACATAGTCCTCGCTATCGTGAGGTACATCATAATTAATGACCAGTCGGATATCATCAATGTCAATTCCTCGGGACACAATATCCGTTGCAACCAGAATATTGATTCGTCCGTTCTTGAATTCATGCATAATCTGATCGCGTTGGTTCTGCTCCAAATCAGAATGCATTTCGCCGACATTCAAGTTCAGCTTTCTAAAAGCCTTAGTTACTTCTTTCACTTTCAACTTGGATGAAGCAAAGACAATCACCCGTTCAGGAGTCTGATCCTTGAATAGAGACTGAATGATACCCAACTTCTGGTTTTCATAACAAATATAAGCCGTTTGGATAATCTTCTCGGCCGGTTTGGATACGGCCAATTTCACTTCAGCAGGATTGTTCAAGATGGTTTGGGCCAATTGTTGGATTTTGGCCGGCATAGTTGCAGAGAACATGATGGTCTGTCGTTCCTTCGGCAAGAACTTCACAATCTGCATGATGTCGTCATAAAAACCCATATCAAGCATACGGTCAGCCTCATCCAAAATAAAGAAAGACACCTTAGACAAGTCTACATATCCCAAACTCAAATGGCTGATCAATCTTCCTGGTGTAGCAATTACCACATCAGCGCCTAATGTAAGACCCCTCTTTTCCTGTTCGAAACGAATACCATCATTACCTCCATATACTGCTACACTTGATGCAGGCATAAAGTAGGAGAAACCTTCCATTTGTTGGTCAATCTGCTGAGCCAATTCGCGGGTAGGGGACATGATTATACAATTAATTGCATCCGATGGATAAGTGCCCTTACTTAATTGGTTCAAAACAGGCAACAAATATGCAGCTGTTTTTCCCGTACCCGTTTGAGCCACTCCAATCAAGTCCCGTCCTTCCAAAATAACGGGTATTGTATGCTCTTGGACGGGAGTGCACTCTGAAAAGTTCATGGCATCCAATGCCTGAAGCACACTCTCGTCAAGA
>JAEIGA010012452.1_pt1 | contig 12910 bp, 6 predicted proteins | sample 9270691 | NCBI WGS metagenome assembly JAEIGA01 (sample SAMN17057246, study PRJNA624740) | gut metagenome | biome: biome; isolation source: fecal sample | host: Bos grunniens | place: China: Xizang | collected 2019 | reverse complement strand
TGTTTGGTAACTGTGATAATTTAATATCAATTGATTTAAGTAATTTTAATACATCAAATCTTGAAAAAGCAGATAATATGTTTAACGATTGTTATTCTTTAACTACAGTTAATGTGTCTGGATGGGATATTAGTAAATTAGCAGATAATAATACATCAAATATGTTTTATAATTGTCATTCATTAAGTAGATTAATATTAGGTGAAGTTACAGCAGCAGAATATAATTTCTGGTATAGACAAGTATCAAATAAAAATGCTTTGGAATATACATTAATCGGTGCTGGAGGTGGTAGTGGTAGTAATGAATAATTAATAATATAAGGATAGTATTTATTTACTATCCTTTTGTTTTTTCTAATGTTTATATTAAATATTATAGATAAATATGGCAAATATTTTATATAGAAAACAAAAACAACAAATATCTATAGATAATGGTGCAACTTGGATAGATATGGATGTGTATAGAGTTGGTGAAATCTTAGAAAATCATTCAAACTGCACATCTGAACAAACTAAACAGTGCAGATGGGTTGAATTAGATATAACTGAAAATTATTATTGTGATAATTATAATAAGTATTCTTTAGAAGTAGAGGAATGTACTGAAAATGGTTTAATATGGACACCAACAGGAGAATATAGAAAAGGTTCTACATTAATTGAAACAAAAAGTAGTGATTGTGGGTATAATTATGTTATCACACAAGTATCAAATGTATTATCATTTAAATATGCTGGTGATGAATCTTTAGAATATAAAATAAATGGTGAAACAACACACACAGCAACAACTTCACCATATTCTATTACAATAGAAGATTTAGGTGTTACAAGTTTATATAACACTACTTCAATGTTTGAAGGAACAAGACTAACGGAATTAATAAGCATACCAAGTATTAATAATCTTGTATATGCAAGTGGTATGTTTAGTCATTGTCAAGATTTGTTATTCTTAGATTTATCAGAATGCCCTATTAAAGCAACTCATATGGATTATATGTTTTATGGTTGTGATAGTCTCAAATATCTTGATATAAGTTCATTTGATACAACTAACACAAGAGAAATGAATAGTATGTTTGAAGGGTGTGAAGATTTAACTACATTGGATGTTAGTCATTTTGTAACCACTTCAGCGATAACAATGAGTTATATGTTTGCTTTTTGTTATAAATTAAATTCTCTCAATGTAAGTAATTTTGACACAAGTAAAGTTACTGATATGAGTGGGATGTTTCTTGACTGTAGAAGTTTAACATCATTAGATGTGTCCAATTTTAATACATCTAAAGTTACTGATATGAACAATATGTTTAACGTTTGTTCTGGGTTAACTTCACTTGATTTATCCAATTTTGATACAAGTAATGTTACAAATGTATCATATATGTTTACTGCTTGTAAAAGTCTTACAAGTCTTAATGTAACTGGATGGGATATATCAAATATAAATAGTTATACAGATATGTTTACTGCTTGTTCTTCATTATCTGAATTAATTTTAGGTGAAGTAAGTCAATCAACATATGATTGGTGGTGTGCGAGATTAACAGAAGCAAGTATATCTTGTGACATTATTGAGTGTACTATACTTGTTATACCAGTAGATTTATCATTTGAATTTAGTACCACAACAACTACATATAAATTGAATGGTACAACATACACAGCAACTTCAAGTCCACATTCAACATCTTTAACAGAGTTAGGTATTGAAACATTAACAAGTTGTTCACAAACTTTTAGCGGTTCATCAATTACAGAATTAACAAGTTTCCCTGACACAAGCAATGTGACAAATATGTCATATATGTTTTATGGTTGTAGTGGTTTAACTGAACTTGATTTATCTGGATGGGATGTTTCAAATGTAACTAATATGTATACTATGTTTTATTATTGTAACAATTTGATTAAACTTGATTTATCTGGATGGGATGTTAGTAATGTTACTAATATGAGGGATATGTTTAGGAATTGTTTTAAGATTCGTTCAATAAATGTTAGTGGATGGGATATTAGTAATGTGACATCATATTCTAATATGTTTAGTGGTTGTACTTCATTAAGAGAACTTATAATTGGTGATGTTAGTGAAGAAATATATAATAAATGGTGTACTATAGTTAGTTCATTTGGTATTACAACAGATTTAGTTAAGTATAATACTAATGAATTACAAGATTATGATTTGGAATTTTATTATTATATGTTTGTAAATACAACAGCACATTTACCAAGATACCCTATATATATTAATGATATTGAATACCAAGCCAACTTGAATAATTCAAAATGGATTGAAAATAATATAATGAGATATAGACTAAAATTAAGTGATATTGGTATTAACAATGTTTCTGAAATAACTTCAATTGATATATGCTGGACAAGTAGTTCTTCAAGTTGTTATAAAACAACAAAAATTCCAGTATATGATGTAAGTTTAGGTTGTATCACTTGTGGTGATGTAAGTACTGAATTAGTTTGTTCATTAGATTATAGCAAATCTACAACATTAGATATTAATGATAAAAATATAAATTGTGTATATGATTATAATATAAATAATGTTACATCAGTTACATTATCTACAAGTATGGAAACTGTTGATATATCTGATTTACAAATACCAAAATTAACATCTTTAAGTTCATTTACATATAATTGTAAAAATATGGTATCTTTAGATATGAGTGGATGGGATATTAGTGAAGTAACTAACACCTACCAAGCATTTTATGCAATGGAAAGTTTAAGAACTTTAAATGTTAGTGGATTGGTTTATCCATCATCTATGTCACAAATTAATAGTTATAGTTATATGTTTTATGGGTGTGGTATAACATCATTAATATTAGGCAATGTTACACAAGAACAATATAACTGGTGGTGTTCAAGATTGTCAGATGCAAGCATATCTTGTAACATTATTGAATATTCAATAATTAGTGAACCTGATACACCTACAAGTGACACATTATCATTTGAATTTAGTGGAGATACAACAACATATATATTGAATGGTACAACATATACTGCAACATCAAGTCCATATATTATTACATTAGAAGAATTAGGTATTGAAACATTAACAAGTTGTTCACAAACATTCTATGATTCAAAAATTACAGATTTGTTAAGTTTCCCAGACACAAGTAATGTTACAGATATGAATGCTATGTTTAGAGATTGTAGTGGTTTAACATCGCTAGATTTAAGTTCATTTAACACAAGTAATGTTACTAATATGAGACAAATGTTTTATAAATGTAGCGGTTTGACAGAACTTGATTTAAGTAACTTTAATACAAGTAATGTTACAAAAATGGATTATATATTTGAAAAATGTAGTGGTTTAACAAGTATTGATTTAAGTAATTGGAACACAAGTGGAGTTACAAATATGAATTATATGTTTTATGATTGTAGAAAATTAACAACATTAGATTTATCCAATTTTAACACAAGTAATGTTACTAGAATGACTGGTATGTTTGGTAACTGTAGTGGTTTAACAGAACTTGATTTGAGCAACTTTGATACATCTAACGTTACAAATATGAGTAATATGTTTACAGATTGTACATCATTACAAACATTAGATGTAAGTAGTTTCGATATAAGCAATGTAACTCTTATGGCTTATATGCTTAGCAGATGTAATTCATTACAAACATTAAGAATTAAAGAAGGTACTTATGATTGGTGGTGTGCAAGATTGCAAGAAGCAGGACTTTCTTGTGATATAATTGTGGGTGATGAACCTGATACACCTACTGGTGACACAACAAGTGATACATTATCATTTGAATTTAGTGGTTCAACAACAACATATATATTGAATAATAAAACATATACAGCAACATCAAGTCCATATTCAACCACATTAGATGAATTAGGTATTGAAACTTTAACAAGTTGTGATACTACATTTGGTTTTAATAGTTCAATTACTAAAGTAACAAGTTTTCCTGATACAAGCAATGTTACAAAAATGGATAGTATGTTTTGGAATTGTAAAAACATAACAAGTATTAATTTAGAAAACTTTAACACAAGCAATGTTACAAGTATGGGTGCTATGTTTAGCACTTGTGGAAAATTAACCTCATTAGATTTAAGTTCATTCGATACTTCTAATGTTACAAATATGAATTATATGTTTAGAGATTGTACTAATTTGCAAACATTGAATGTAACTGGATGGAATGTGCTTCAAGTAACCAAATATACTGATATGTTCATAAATTGTACTTTATTGAATAGTTTAATTTTGGGTGAAGTAAATCAATCAACATATGATTGGTGGTGTGCGAGATTAACAGATGTAAGTCTTTCTTGTGATATTATTGAATGTACAATAATCAGTAATGCTGGAGGTGGTATAGTTGACGCTGAATAATTAATAATAAAGGATAGTATTTATTTACTATCCTTTTTTTATTGTCATAAATGTTTATATTAAAATATAAATATAATATGGCAAATCAAAAAGTATACAATATTGTCATTAATGGTATTAAGGAAAGTATATCTGAATTAGATATTTTACTATCAAAATTAGACAATATTGAAAATAGATTAGATGCCCTTGGAAAACAAGGTATTAAACTTGATACCAAAGGGTTAAAGGATTTGGAAAAGATTAAAATTCCAGAAATATCTATAGAAAGTATTGAAACAAAAGCACTGAAAAAGGAAATGCAACAACTGGAAAAGGATATTGCAAAAGGTGCTAAAACTATAGATGGAGAATACACCAATACACTTAATGGTTTAAGAGCAAAATTAAGAGATTTAAAAGCAGAATTAGGTACAGTTGATATAGATGTTGATGCAGATGTATTTGCTGATTTGACCGATGAGATTAAAGAACTCAATGACCAAGTAAAGCAGATGGAACAAGACTATGGAACATTCAGTAGAAATGTTGGTAACTATACTGAATCTGTAGTTGATGCTCTCAATGAATTTGATAGTCAAATGTATGAAACTGCTGGTACCATTGAAGAAGTAAAAGAAGGTGTTGATTCTTTGAAGGGTAAACAAATGTTTGATGTAAATATTGGTGGTGTTGCTGTTCAATTTGAAAATGTATCACAAGCGATTGGAGAAATTGATGATATGGCACATTCTGCTGCTGCTAAGATGCAAGAACTAAGAAATGCTGGAAAAGAAAATACTGAAGAATATAAAAAACTTAATCAAGAGTTTCAAGAATTTATACAAACATCTGCAAACTTAGAGAGAATAAGAAAACAAACTGATGAGTTGAGAGATTCAGTAGCATCTACATCAAGAGGTTTGGATATGGGTGTGCAAGGATTTCAAGCACTTGGTAATGCTATGCAAATGGCAAGTGGTATTGCTGGTTTATTTGGTGACAATCAAGGAAAGATTGAAGAAGCAATTAATAGAACTGTTCAAATACAAGCAATCCTTCAATCAGCACAAGAATTATACAACCAAACAATCCAAAATGGAACTGTGTTAAATAAGGTTTGGACTGTATCTCTTGCAGCAACTGATAAGGTAATGAAGATGTTAGGTGTAACAACAACTGGTACTTCAAGAGCATTTAAGTTGTTAAGAGGTGCTATCGCTGCTAGTGGTATTGGTTTACTTGCAATATTAGCGGCTGATGCTGTTTCCGCTTTAATGGAAATGGTTAATGGATTGAGCAAATCAGAAAGAAAATTACTTGCTAATGCACAAGCAATTGATAGAATAAAAGAAAGTACTAATGATTGGTTGGATGAAATTGAAAGATTGAATAAACTTAAAGTAGATTTGGGTTTAATTGATGAAATTGAATCAACAACAGATTTGTTAGCGAAATACAAAGCAGAATATAATTTAACCATACAAGACATATTAACTCAAAATAAAAAGTTAGAAGGTAAATGGGGTAAATTATTTGAAATTGATACAAAAAAATTAGATGTTGATAAAGCAAATATCATTAAACTTTTATCTGATTTATCATTTGAATATATTTCAGCAAAAGAGATTGTTGATAAATATAAACAAGCAATTGAAGATGATTCTGATGAACTTAATGAAGATACCATAGCAACTTACCAAAATGCACAAGCAAAGGTTGTATTATATAATTCATTATCAAGAGTAATGGAAGGTTATAATCAATACTTAGACGCTGTTAATAACAATAATAAAAATGATAATGGTGGTAAGAATGGTAGTGGAAAAACACAAGCAGAAATAAGGAGAGAAATTGAAGATGCTGAAGTTGCTGCTATGAAAGATGGTTTCTCAAAAAGAATGGCAGAATTAAAGTTACAACAAAAAAGAGAACTTGAAGAAGCAGGAAAAAATGAGAAACTAAGAACTGCGTTATTAGCAAAACACCAACGAGAAAGAGAGGAATTAACTGAACAACACAACAAAGAGATTAAAGAACTAAAATATGAAATAGAAAAATCATTAGTGTTAGATAGTCTTAATGTTGATGCTGATGTATATGTTGAATCTTTAAATAACACTTATAGAAGAATAGATGAATTATCAGAAAAGTTAACTGGTTTCAGAAAAGAATGGTTAGAAATTCAAGATAAAACGATATTAACAAGCAAGGGTATTATTCCAGATGATTTTGGTACTAAAGGTTTATCAACATTTGAAAAGTTCACCTTGAAACTTAAAGATTTCTGGAGAGAAAATGTTACTGATGTATTAAGTGGTGATAAGATAGAACATAATATCAATAAATTAGTTGAAAGAATTTCAGGTTTAAAACAAAAATTGTTCAGTGGTGAACCTATGGATAATAATGTGTTATCCTACTTAACAGAATATGATGCAAAAGAAAAAAAGAGTGGTGAAGACTTTTTAACAGCAAAAAGAGATACTGATATACTGAAGAATGAAAAAGAATATTATGAAAAATTAATCAGTGCTGGAGAAGATGCAAAAAGTGGTAAAATTACTTATGAACAGTATCAAGTAAGAAAAGAACAATTAGAACAATTCTATCAAGAAAAGAACGACATTATAGAAAAGGACTATATTGAAAATATGACAAAAATTGAAGAACATTATGAACAAAGAAATACTTTGTTAACAAAATATTCTTCAAGAGAAATAGGTATAATTTTACAAGCAGAAGCAGAAGAAAAGAAAATCTTGCAGCAAGAACATACACTTGCTAAGAGAGAAGAAGAAATCCGCTATAATGAAGAAATTGAAAGACTTGCTGAAGCACAAAACAAACAGTTAGAAAGAACTGATTTAACTGAAAAAGAAAGAAAAGAAATTATTACATATTGGGAAAAACAATTTAGTTTAGCAGATGAAAATCATCAAAATAATTTACTAAAACTGAGAATGGAATTTGGAAACAGACAATTGGATATTGAAAAGAATACCCAGATTGAACGTTCAAAAATTATTACTCAATATAATGATATTATATATGAAGAATATAGTAAGGCATATGATGATATATTAAAATTACAAGAAGATTTTAGTAATGTTGACGAAGTTGATTTAGGTTCACAAGAATTATCAGTTTTAGGTGGTTTTTCTTCTTCAATAATGGAAATGAATAAGTTTGAAGATTCTTTCAAGAAAATGAAAGAAAATATATCCAAACAAAAAGAAGAACTTATTCAACAATTTAACGATGGTGTTATTACAGAAGAAGCATTTAACAAATCATATGCTGAACTTGATTTATTGGAAGAAGAAGTTAATAATGCACTATCAAACATTTCTTTGAATTTTAAAGAATGGAGTGTTGGTATTGCAGAAGTTGTTAATGCTGCTATTGGTATATGGGCGCAAATGTATAGTCAAATTGCAGACTTGCAGTACCAAAATGAAATGAAACGAATTGATGATTTAAGGGAACAATATGATAAAGAAACTGAAACCCTTAGAGAAGCGTTAGAAGAACAAAAAGAATTGTTTGAACAACATAACCAAAATGTTTCTGATATTGAAGGTGAACTACAAACTGCAAGAGGTGATAGAAGATTATTCTTACTTGACCAGATAAATTCAGAAATGCAAAAAAGAGAACAAGCATGGGCACAAGAACAAAAGATTGCAAAACAACAAGAACAATTGCAAAAGAAAAAAGATGCGCTTGAAGATAGACAAAAAGCGGCTGAACAAAAGAGAAATAAACAAAATCAAAAAGTTCAAGTTGCACAAGCAACTGCATCAACTGCACTTGCTGTAACTAATGCTTTAGCAGTTCAACCTTGGTTCTTAGGTGTTGCACTTGCTGCTGTTGCTGCTGCTATGGGTGCTGTACAGATTGCCACAATTAAAAAACAAAAGTTTGCTGATGGTGGTGTTATTCAAGGTAAATCACACAGTCAAGGTGGTGTTCCAGTAATGAATGGTTCAGTTGAAGTTGAAGGTGGTGAATATATTACCAATAAGGTAACAACAAGTAAGAATGTAGATGTTTTAACATTTATTAATAGTAAAAAGAAAAAATTAGATTTAAGTGATTTTGTTGAATTTTATTCTAATGGTTCTACTAAGAACTATTCTAAACCTTTTAAGACAGTTTTCGCTGATGGTGGTACATTACCATCTATGAATGCTCCAATGATTGATACAAGAGCGATAAATAGCGTTAAATCTGAAGATAACAGACCTATTTATGTTAGTGTAACTGAAATTGAGAATGTTCAAAATAAGGTTAGAAATGTTAGAGCAATTGCGGGTCTAGAAAATTAAGCACTTTCGTTTTACATTTATTTATTTATTTAGATTGGGAAGGTAACTATTTACCTTCCCTTTTGTTTTTTATTTACTATTATAGGTAAAATATTATTATTTATATAGTTAATTTTATTTATAATGTTTATTATAAATAAGATATAATAATGGATAAAATAAAAAGATATTCAGTTACTATTGATAGTGATGTATATGCAATATCATTGGTTGATGAACCAGCAATAGAATCTGATTTCGTTTATTTATCAGCACAAAAACAAGAACAGATTTTCTTAGAGAAGGAAGACAAACATTTAATCATTGGTGCTGTTCTTATTCCAGATAAACCTATCTATAGAAATAACGGTAAGGAAGAATTTTACATTCAATTTTCAAAAGAAACAATTGAACATCTTGCATATGAATATTTAATGAATGGTAGGATGTATTCAGTAACAACTGACCATAAAGATGTTGCTGATGATATTTGTTTGGTTGAGAGTTGGATTAAAACATCTGAAAACGATAAATCTAAAGATTATGGTATGAATGTTCCAGATGGTACTTGGTTAGTATCAATGAAAGTTGAAAATAAGGAAGTTTGGGAAAGAGTTAAGGCTGGTGAATTAAGAGGTTTTTCTATTGAAAGTTTTGTCAACTTGGATGAAATTAAATTACAAAAACAAGATACAAATATGACTGATGTAAAGTTGGAAACAGTGGAAATCACTGAAAGTTTCTGGTCAAAACTTAAATCAATCATTGCTGAAGCATTGGGTAAAGAAGAAAGTGCTCCAGAAGTTGAAGAAGCAGTTGAAGAAGTTAAATCTGAAGTTATTGAAGAACCAATTGAAGTGGTTGAAGAAATGGCAGAAGAAACTCCAATCGAAGAACCAGTAGTTGAAGAAGAAATTGCTGCTGAAGAAATCGTTGCTGAAGTGATTGATATTGTTGAAGACCCACAAACAACTGAAGAAGAAAAGGAAAATGAACTTCAAGCAGTTGTTGATGATTTAACAGAAAAACTAAAACAAAAGGATGCTGAAATTGCTGAAATGCAAAAGCAAATTGAAAAGTTAAGTAAACAACCTTCAACTGAACCAATTAAAGTTGATGCATCAAAACAAAATGCTCATCCTTCATTCTTAGATTTTGCAACTGGCAGAATCTCTTATAAATAATAAAAATAATATTTACAAAATATAAAATACAAATATGGCAAATTTTGCAGAATTAGGTAATATTAATTACTGTGGTAAAGAAGCGCAAGAAATTTTCGTTAAAGACCTTTATGAATCAGATTTGAAAGGTTATGGTATTAGATATATGTCTGGTGTTAAAGGTAGAACACAATTAATGAGTGGTGAAGTTGGTGATTTGTTCCAAGAATATTCATGTCCTTTCACTCCATCTGGTGAAGTTACATTATCTGAACAATGGATTGAACCAACTGCTATTAAAGTAAACTTGGAAGAATGCTATGATGCTTTCTGGAACTCTTTCTTGGTTGAACAAACTGAAATCTCTTTGAATGGTGGTATTCCTTCAACATTCTATGACTGGTTCTTCAACAATGTATTGGCAAAGAAATTGAGAAAAGAATATGAAGAAATCTTCTTCAATGGTGCAAAAGGTAAAAGCGGTTATTTAGGACTTGCTGATGGTATCGTTAAGAAAGTAAATGATGCTGAAAATTCAGTTAAAGTTGCTAGTGCAACATTGACTACTGCTAACATCTTAGGTAAGATTGGTGAAGTTGCTGATGCAATCAACGGTTTGGATGCTGAAGTTGAAGGTTACAAAATCTTTATCAATCATATGGATTACAGAAAATTGATGACTGCATTGGGTAATGAATCTCCATTGACTACTGCTGTTTGGGCAAACTTCGCAAAACAAGGTGAAAAAGTATTCGCTTATGGATATGAAATCGTTCCTTGTAGAATCGAAAAGAATACAATCTTGGCATCTCATCCAATGAACTTGATTTTGGGTTATGATGTTGAAAACGGTGATATTCAATACAAAATCGTTGATATGAGAGAATCAACATTGGAAAATATGTTCAGAGTTGGCGTTATAACTAATATTGCCGTTGGCGTTGTTTATCCAGAATTATGCGTTATCGCAAAAGCATAATAAATTATTAAAATAATATTCTTTAAATATATAATATAGATATGGCAATTTGTTCATTAAATAAAAATTTAAAAAAGGATGATGGTTGTGGATATGTACTTCAATCAGTAACTAAAGTATATTTGGCAAACGCAAGTGGTGCTAAATTTGCTGAACAAGCAGATGAAGATGGACACATTTCAGTAAGTGGTGTTACATTGGGCACTGGTGCTACTTGGTTTGAAATTGAACCTGCTAAGAACACAGCATCTTTCACTGATGTATTGAATGTAACTGATAGTGGTAACAAATACAGAACACACACTTTATCTTTCTCTGTAACAGGCATTTACAGCGAAGATATGGAAAAGGCAGTTGATGGTTTATCATTGGGTTCTTATATTGCAGTCGCACAATTTGCAAGTGGTGATGCAGTATTGTTAGGTTCTCCAAGTGCAGGTCTTGAAGCAACTGTAGTAACTAACACTGGTTCTGCAAGTGCTGGTGAAGCAAGTGGTATTTCAGTTGAAATGTCTGCTGATTTAACTAACTCTGCTTATGCAATTCCTAAAGAAGAAATTGATGCATTCTTAGGTAAAGGCGAATAATTAAAAACTAAATAAATGTTTTGAAGGATGGTAAGTAAAATACCATCCTTTTTTTGTCAATTAATTAATGTTTATAATAAATAATATTTTAAATTTTATTACAAATGATTAATATAACTAAACAAGGTAACAATGTAATAGTTACCAGTGATAATCCAAATTCTTTTCATATTGGAAATGGTGAATTATCAGTTCCTTTGAATACAATCTACTATGTATTGGATGATGAATCAGATTTTATCCAGTTCAACTCAACAGAAAAAGGTAAGATATTGTTCAATGGTACAATTGGAGATATACAAGTTAATGGAAATATAGTTAACAGAGAAAATATATTGATGGAGTTGGATAATGTATTCAATTCTGCTGCAACTGGTGGTGAAGGTGGTACTGCTGGAGTATTAGCAATCAATGGATATGATGGATATATCAATCTTAAATCTATTAACGGTCAATCATTAATTGGTAGTGGTGATATTACAATTGAAGGTGGTGAAGGTGGAACTGCTGGAGTAAATAAAATCATTATGGGTGATGAAGATTATGGTTGGAATGCTTTTCAAGGTGATATTAAACTAACTAATGGTTGGATGGATTTGGATGATGATGGAGTACCAGAAACATATGACATTAGAGTAGGTAACAATGAAGGTTCTTCTTTATGGTTTGGATTTAATTCAACAGACAATTCAATTAAGATTGAAGACAATGGAAGTAGATTGAATTTTACAGTTAATCCTGACATTTTAGGTGGTGGTTCTACTGCTGGAGTTGAAGCAATCAATATTGGTGAAGAAGTACAAGATTGGACACAAAAAACTGGTGTTGTATCTTTTTTCACAAAATTTTATGATGGTAGTTATGATGTGAATATCAATGGTACAAGTTTCTATGGTTTAAAACCTATTGATGATAGTATTGTGTTAGAAAATGCTGGTTATACTGCAAATGGTAATTTTAGATGTGGTATTAAAATTAATCCTCAATCATTTATTTGGAAAGGTACACAAGCAGAATATGATGCTTTAGAAACTTATGATGATTGGACAATTTATAATATAATTGAAGGTTAAAAAATTGATATAGATATGGCAAGTAAAATAGGAAATAAAGATGTTATTGCCAGATATATCGGTAATAATAAGGTAATTAAACAATACCTTGGAACACAAGTTCTATATGAATATATTCCAGAAGATACTGGTACTACAACATATGCAGATGATGCTTTAGTGTTTGAATTTACTGGAACCTCATTAACCTATAAATTAAATAACGGCACAACATATACAGCAACAACTTCACCAACAATAGTTAATTTATCTGATTTAGGGTATGATGCAAACACTTCTTCAATGTTTTATAACTTATTTTATAATCAAACGAATTTAACGAAGGTTTTACATTTCCCTAAAATTACTGGAACAAGTAATCCTAGTTTTGGTTTATTTTGGGATTGTAAAAATGTAGAATATATTG
>JAEIGA010012451.1_pt1 | contig 12911 bp, 28 predicted proteins | sample 9270691 | NCBI WGS metagenome assembly JAEIGA01 (sample SAMN17057246, study PRJNA624740) | gut metagenome | biome: biome; isolation source: fecal sample | host: Bos grunniens | place: China: Xizang | collected 2019 | reverse complement strand
GATTTGGGGCAGAAATGCCCCAAAATCTTTGAAATTGGAAGGAAAAAGTCAATGAATGTGCGTATTGTGCGGGAATGGCGGTTGCCCGCAAGCGGTCAGAGATACCGCAGAACCAACCCCGCAAACCCTCTGTTTTACGTTGTTCTACTGCAAATCGGCTATTTGCGATACCTCAAAATCGGCACGGCTGAAAATGGCATTGGTGCTAGATTTGGCGGTAAGGACTACGAAAAGTATTCACACATCAAATTGCTTTACGTTGCCGAACTAGAAGCAACGGCCAAAGATAAAAAGAATGTGTGCTATCATGTCGAGGATTTGACCCGCTCCGCACTCCGTGAAATGAAAGGTTTTACATTTGTGCGGAATGACCGATTCAAATACTTTCAGCTCCCCTCAGAAATTCCAGTATACACCAGTTTGAATAATTATACAATGATTCCACTCCGTTGAGAGTGGAATCATTTTTTGTGCAATTTGCCCACTTGACAAATCGGCCGCGCGCTGACGAATGCCAGCGCCGGTTTTTCGGCGAAATAACCAGTTTCAACAATTTTTTGGGGCAATCTTTTGTGCAACATTACCACTTGCATTTCCCGCAATCGTGTGCTATAATGAGTACATCAAATGAGAGAGGAATTGATACCCATGAAGAACATTAAGCTTTTTGAGAGGGAACTGTCCCTCATTGTTGACGAAGACCTCCGCATGGCGGTCAAGGCTTATCTGCTTGACCCCGACTATGTTCCCGACTACTTCTGGACTGATGGTGCTTCCAGTTCTGGCAAGTATCATCCGAAGATGTCCCAGGGCGTTGGCGGTCTGGTTCGCCACACTAAGGCGGTTGTCATGTTCGCTGAAGAACTGCTTCGCATGAGTTCCTATGCCTACATGAAGGAAGAGTACAAGGACTATGTGATTGCTGCTTGCATCATTCACGATACTGTCAAGTATGGCTGGGATGCAGAAATCAACAAGGACGAGTACAAGAACCATGCCGGAAATGCGGCAACTGCCTTTGAAGAGTTCTGCGAGAACTACACCGAGGTTGTCCCCCATTACCTGCTCCTGCAAGCTGTCCGCTCCCACATGGGTCAGTGGTCTACCAACAAGGAAGACCGCCCTTTCACCAACATTGACAGATGTGTCCACATGGCGGACTACATGGCAAGCCGTTCTTTCATCGACATTCCCGAAATCGTGAACGAGTGGAACGGCTTGAAGGCCGAAGAGGTTCGGGCATCCATGCGAGAGGATGCCGACCTCCCCTTCTAAAAAAATCAAAAAGGGGGTTGACAAACTCAGCCCCCTATGCTATAATAAAGAAAAACGAAAGGCGGATACGAAAATGAGTGAGTGCGAAAAGATGAACTGCGGTTACTACTGGAAGGAAGAAGGCGAGGATTATCCCCGTTGCCACTATCCCGATGATGGTACTCCCGCCCCTTGCGAGTACGACGATGACTACGAACCCGAGGACATTGACGATGACTTCGGCTTCGACCCCTACGAAGGTTGCTACACCTACGATTGCTAAAGGAGGTATGAAAAATGGGTGAATGTCCTTTCTGTGGTGCGTCCTTTGATGTGGACGAATTCGATGAGTTGGAAGATTGCGGTGACTACGTTGTCGGCACTTCCTACACCACCTGCCCCACTTGCGGTGCGACCTTGCACGTGCGTGGTCATTTCCATTGGGATGGCTGTTTAGAAGTCGACTGAGAAATCAGTCGATTTTTTTTGTTCATTTTGTCTATTGACAAATGCCTCGACTTGTGGTATAATAGGGGTGTGGTCCAACGGGCCCTGGACGGACGTCAGGGCCCGAATTTCCGCCCGGCTAACCCCATATGGAATTTTTTTGCTACTTCTAGCGACTTTCCGCATATGCCAGATTTTCCCGAAATCTAGGCCTAGTCTCCCCGGGGGCCGACCGGGAATCCGCATATAATTTTACATTCGTTTAAAAGTCCCGACCGGAAATTTTTCCCTCCCATTTTATTATAACATATTTTTTTATAAAAGTCAAATTGACTTTTTTTATTTTTTTTGATATAATTATAATACAATAAAGAAGAAATGTGAGGTATATACCAATGAATTATGATAAGAATTACTTCCTGGACCAGTTGCGCAATGGTCAGGATATTAACACTCTGGGTCAGCATATCGCCGATGCCATGAACGCAGCACTCGCAGACTTTAATGCTGAGCTGGAAGCCGCCCGCAAGGCCGAGGCAGAGCGTGTCGCCAAGGTAGAGCTGGCCGCGAGAAAGAAGGACCTGGGTCTGCAGATGGTTGACCTGTTCCGTGAGTATGCCGCTCTGACTGGCAACACTGCCATGGATGAGCTGGAGATTACCGACGAAGATATGGATACCCTCGTAGAGGCCCTGGACCAGACGTTCGCTCTGATGGGTGCTATGAAAGAGCTGAACGCAGCAATCGACGCCATTCCCGCAGATAAGGTTGTCGCACGTAATCCTAAGACCCGCATCCATGCCAAGAGTGATGATGAAGCTCTGGCAGATTTTCTTGCCTCGATTATGAAGTAAAAATGCTTCTTCCGACAACTTGAACGCAAGGGCATAACTTTGCTCTGTGTAGTTAGCCAGGAGATAGCATAGGTCATATGAAACGAAGAACCACCCTCTGAAAATGAGGGTGGATTTTTTATGCTTACGGTAACGGGGACGAGGAAAACCGGTCGATGAGTCTAGGCCCCGGTCGGCCAGAGCAACTTCACAATTCTTCCCCATAAAAAACAAAAAAAGGACGCATTTAGCGTCCCTTAATCTAATATATCCAAGAGCACAATAAGCTCCCCTAAGTCTTCCAGCCACTCAACGATTAGAAATACTTTATTCCAGAAGCGAGTGAACCAAGACTCATTCGAGTCCGTAATTGAATCCCTTGAGCAAATCTTCAATGGTCATTTCCCTCGCCTTCTTCAAAGTAGCCTCTACGTCAATCTCCACTCTCACATCCGCAGTAGTTCCAGGAGCAACAGAAGTAGAAGTCTCATGATGTGCGGCAGGCACGTAAGTAAACTCCGCCTTCACCGCATCATACTTCGCCACTTTAGACTCTTCCTTTCTTGAAGGAGTGGGGAAATACTCTCTCTTAGTCTGTTCATGCACAGAGCCTTCCTTATCCAGATAACCATATCTGAACCACATGGCGCCTTCCTTCTTCACGAAAGAGTTATCTTCATCATAGATAACATAATAAGCACCATTACCTCTGTTTCTCAGCACATCTCTACTCACAGAGAATACAGGGAGACCCTTCCAATTACCAATCTTACCACCATTTGCGGCTGCCTTTTTCAAAGTATTATAATCAAAAGTCATTTCATTTTTCCTTTCAATTTTTCAAATCATTTTTTATTTTCAAATGAGATTTTCATTTCATTTTTTGGATTCAAATTTGAAATACCCCCAGGATTTTTAGTTTAGATTCCAGTTATCCCGAGGTTTCTCTTGAAGCTCTTGAATAATTCTCATTACATATTCAATAAAGCCCTCTTCAGGCTTCTTGAAAATTCCATGCTCCTCACCTATTCTCACAATAGTATTATTATGGAGGAGTCTTTCATCTACCACCATCATACTTTTCCACCTTTTCCTTTTTATTACTATAATTATAACAAATTTTTTACAAAAAATCAATATAAAATGCCTGTGTGTTTTTCGAACGAAATTTCTATATGGGACCCCTGGAAGGGGGCCCCGATATAAAGTTTGTAGGCCCCGGAGGGGCGTACAAAATTTACCCATATATCATTATCACTATCAGTATCACTATCAGTATCATTGTTTTTGTAAGTTTTGTATTTTTGTATTTTTGTAAAAATTACGTAATTCTTTTGTAAAATGTTTGTATTTTTATTTGTATCATCCAAACTTTTGTAAAAAATACGTAAATCATTTGTAAAATGTTTGTAAAATTTTAGAATGAAAATTCCTTTTTCCAGGCAGGTTCTTCATCTACTTTTTCCTCTTCACCAATTTTTACAAAAGAATCGTCAGTACAAACTTTTGTATCTTTTGTAAGTTTTGTATTTTTGTAAGTATTTGGTAAATCAGGCTCATTCTTTTGTAAAAGTTCGGGATAAGTTGTCTTTATCACGCCAAGACGATAGCTAACCATTTGCTGCGTCAAACCTAGTCTTTCCGCAATTTCACGCTGTTTATAACCCTTCAAACTCAAATCCGCAATCTGCTCTAACTTCTGTTCTGCAATCTTTTTACTCTTTGAGTTCTCAACTTTCTGGTCATACTTCGCCTGATTTCTTCCTACGCTAATCTTTGTAGGCTCAAGCATCAAATCAACCATCATATCATCAGAGCTTACCTGTCCAGTAAGAGTCAATTCAATCGCACTAATAGCCAATTCTCCTGCTTTCTCTGGGTCAACAGAATATAACTTCTTTATCTGTTCAAATACGCTATTATAAATAATACCAGAATCTCTCATTGGTACATCATTAAACATCTCAATCATCTTTGCGGCCTCCCTCCCCTATAAGCGCATCGAGGCTTGCTAAAAGTTCCGGAGTAACCGCATACACCCAACAATTCAAATGGGGATGTTTTGGGTTCTTCATCTCAGTCATGTGCGCGAACCCTAATTGCTGCAGAGCAATATGGACTCGCAGTGAATAAATTATTTTGATTTTCGAATTTGGCATTTCAAAGGCTCCTTTTTAGTTTCTAACTTTCTCGTCTAAGAATTCTTTGATTAGACGTCTTATAATCTATGACACAGATAGATCTTCATCTTCTGCATATTGCTGTAATAACTGCTTCTCAATATCATCGAGTCTTACAGTAATAACGGTCATATAATCACCTCCGTATGATTATTGAAAATTAGAAAAGAAAAATTGTATTACGTTGTCCTACGCTGTATTACAACGTATTACATTTATATTCTAACTAATTGTATCTCAATTGATTTTGTAAAAATTTTATGATATAATATATATGTAAAGTAAAGGAAAAGATAGTAAGAGAAACAGTGATATGCTCCGTCGGAAAAGTAAAACTCCGTGTGTCGAGCGTAATACAGAATCTTACTGAGTAAGACCGAATAATACGCCAGGAGGTAAAAGAATTATGGTAGGCTTCACCCCGTCTATTATTGAAGATACAGTATATGATATTTGCGAACAGGTTGACTATCTCGTATCTTCTAAAGAATATACCCAGGCGCCCTTCATGCCGTCGAAGAATTCTTTGAAAATATGGAATGCGGCGACCCTTTCTTCCAGTGGAATGAAATCGTCGACCCCTACCCCGACAATTCTGGTGCCTCCGTATCCTTCGCTTGGATTGAGTGCGGCACCCTCCATCACATCTGTCTGAATTTCGCAGGAGGTTTCTAATATGTTGATGAAAGTAAATGGTATGTATATCAATCTCGATGTCTGCCCCTGCTTTGAAGTGTGGGAAGACGGTGATGATGTATGCATCGGCGTTGGTGGTTTCAACCATTCTCGTCTTATGAATGTAAAAGAATGGGAAGTTCATGCGGCAATTGCTTACAAGCTCGAGAAAGACCCCAAGAACTTTGAGTTGATGAACACTATCAATTTCTTGAGGAGGGTGCATGGCGATGACTAAACACGAACTCGTGCTCGATTTTATCTGGCAGTTCCGCAAGTTCGGTTCTGATGTGGCCGATGCTTTTTCAAACGGAATGTGCTTTCACTTCACAACTATTCTGCGGCATCGCTTCGGGTCACTGCACTGCCCCATCATGTATGACCAGGTGGCCAACCATTTCGCCACGATGATTGAAGGCCGCATCTACGATATCACTGGTGATATCACTGATGACCCCGAGTATCACTGGGAGCGATGGAGTGATGTGAAGAGAGCAGACCCAGCTCTCGCCAAGATTATTCGTCGGGATTGTATTCTCAAAATCCCTGATGACGAGCGTAGTTGTGAGCTTTGTGCTCATTGTTTCTACGATGAAATTTTGAATTGTTTCCTTTGTGATAAGGATAATTTACCCGTAGATACTTACGGAGTTTGCCGAAGGGAGGACTACAAATGATTGTTCGTATCAATAAAAACTGGGGCGTCAATGTCAAGGAAATCAAGGACATCGGCGTCAAGGACGACAAGATTACCATCACTTGGCTGGACGACAGCACTAATACCTATCAGGCTGATGATGAAGCAGCAGCTCACCTGTACTTCAATCGTCTGATGGATATGATGGAAGAATCTATCAAGAGAAATGGAGTAAAGTAATGAAAAGTTGCGGCGAGTGTGCCTATAAGGCGCTAAAAGACGGGAGATGTCCTGTCTTCAACCGAGAAATGCCGGTCGAAGCACCGGGCTGTCCCCTTTTCTCAACCACAATTACAAAATGCGCTCTTTGCGGCAGTGTTATTATGGGTCAGTCAGTCATTGACTATGATGAAGATGGTAATACTCATATCATTTGCCGCAATTGTCTCAGCGCATCACCCTGTGAAATCTGTACTCGTATGAATGTCTGTTATTTCCAGACCGACCATACCTGCCAAGAGCCTCCATTCATGATGAAGGAAGTGCGGCAAGGCAATATGATTATGCAGACTCAGGTCATGAATCCGAAACGAGTCATGGCCACTTGTACGAAGTGCGACTGTTTCAATGAAGACGGTCTGGATGATGGCACTTTCTGCCAGAAGCAACTGCACTGCGGTTGTAAAAATCAAAAAACGAATTGGAGAGATTGAATATGATTCCTGTATGTGGTTTGCTGTCTGCTATCGTAGTTATCATTGTTGCCGCAATCACCATTTTCCTTCATCCTACTAAGCTCGCTAAGCAGGTAATTGTTATCGCAACAATTATTGCCTTTTTCTTTGGCGTCATGTCTCTCATTGGTTTGACTTGTTGCAAGTCTGCCCAGGAGAAACTGGTTGATGAATATAATAATCTGATGCTGTATTACAGTACCGTCACTTATTCCAGCAACGAGTTTGTGCGCTATGACTATTACGATAAGGTGCAGGCTTATAATGAGCGATATGAGCAGGTAATGGAAAATTCTCAGTCTAAGTGGAGTACTTGGTTCTATGATGCCGAAGTTCTCGACTTGGCAAAGCCCATTGACTTCACTCTGCATGGAGATGAGTTCTATGGTGAAGGCTAAGGTTCTCGTTGATCGAGATGAATTCATGAGCCAAATGATTAAATGCATTGGCTCTGAAGAATGGAAAGTTGCATTCAAGGATAAACCCAAGAGTGAATTGACTGCGGCAATGGCTGGCATTGGTTTTGCCAGCTGTTACGCTGCGGTAAATACTATTGAACATATTACTGACCGTACGGTTCGTCCCTGTCAATGGTGCGGCGAATGCCCTATCTGGACATGGGCCTTTGAAGATGGCTCTGAATTAGATACATGGCCTAAGGTTATCGCGGAATGTGTGCGGCGTGATTGCCCTGTGGTCGGAGAGGATGTAAGATATGCCCAAGTTTAAGATTTATGCCGGTCTGTCCGGTGGTTTCGGTGGTGCTCAGTACCACTGCACTGATGATTTCATCGATCGTGCTGATGCTGAACGATATGCTCGTGAATTGGCAATGGAAGAGTATGAATCCTATGGCGGCTATCATGGCCTCTATACCTGGGATTCCATGCGTCAAGAGATTGCCGATGAAGAATACGATGGCGATATCGAACAGGTCAATCCCGAAGATGTTGATATGCGAATGATTGAAGAAGTCGAAGGCTGGATTACTTATAGAGTAATTCCCGTTCATGATAATGTCCTCCTTGATGAAGAAGATGAAGATGGCGGATATGATGATGACGATGCAGACTGTTTCTGTGATTAAATTCTTTTCTATATAAATTATATCAAAATTAGAAAGGAAAATCAACCCATGAAAGAATTCTTCGCCCGTTTGATTATCAACTTTGTTTTCGTTCTTAGCTGCGTGGTGGCTTTCGTTTGCGGAATGGGCGTTTTCATTTCGCTGTTGGAATGTGCCTGGGACTTCTTGGTCTTATGCATTATTCTTTGTCCTTTAGGTGTTTCGACTGCCGTCACGATTGGCTCGTTCAAATGAATATAAAACAAACCTCCTGGCTCACAGGAGGTTTTTTGATTTTTATAAAAAAATATGATATAATATATATACAAGGTAAGGAAAGGAAGATAAGTATGTTACCGATTAAAACCATGGAATATATCGATATTTCGGATATTTGCGATTTATTTGATTTGAATATCCGTGATTTTGCTTTCACCGATGACCTCAACAATGGCGAATTCACCTGGTTTGGTTGCGACGACAGCTGGATTGAAGATTATCATGATTGCGCCGAGGATGTTGCTGGTTCTCGTTATGAAGCTCGTTATCTGAATAACATCAAGCTTGCTGAGTATCTGCGGGAAATGGGTATGGAAAAAGGTGCAATGATTCATGTTCACTGGTAAGGAAAGGGAATGATACTATGGAAAAATTGATTGCTTGCTGCTCCGGTTTTGATATTCGCTATGAATTTGAAATTAATGGCGAAGTTGTTGGTGAATGTTCTGTTCATCAGAGCGACTATTATATTCACAGTCTGGAAATCGAAGAAATGTATCGCAACCGTGGCTATGCTCGCATGATGCTGCGTGCGGTCATGAGTCTGTATCCCGGTCAGCGTATGTGGCTGAGAGCTTGGGCAAGCAATACTCCTGCTATCAAGGCTTACGATGCAGTCGGCTTCAAAGTTTATGAGCGTGGCCCTTATAGTAAGTATCAGCCGGAGGAAGTTGTTTCCATGGAAATCACCGCTCCTTCTAAGCAGATTGCCTTCAAGAAGAAGTATGGTCTGATGCTGATCGAGGAAGACTATGATGTGATGTTCGATTCCGAAGAAGAGCGTGATGAAGTTGCGCTCGCTTGGTACGAAGAGCTTGCGCCCGCCCTGTGGGCCCGGTCTTTCAACTGGTATGATGAGTATGAAGATATCAGAGATTTCGATCTGCGCTGGGAAGCATATTCAGCTCACAATGACGCACTAAATGCTATTTACTGCTACGAAGAAATCGTAATGGAGGAGATCTAATGAGAACGAAATTTATTCCTGCTAAGGATGTCATCAAGATGACAGAAAATGCTGAGCGTAATCGTAAGGAGATTGCGAAGGAAAAGGCATTCAAGATTCTGGAAGAATTCGACTTCAATGAAAAAGTCCAGGAGGCCGCAAAGGACCAGAAATGGAAACTGCGGGAGCCTATCTTTGTAGAAGACTATGATGTGGCAGTTGAGGTTTGCAATATCGTCAATGACCTGGGCTATACTGCGCGGCCTATGCAGCATGGCTATGGTTGTAAGTGTTATAGAATCCTGATCGGCTGGTCTCAGACTCAGGTTCGTGCGGCAGCGGGGGAGAAAAGATAATGATTACACCTAAAAATTATTTGAAGGAAACCCTCAAGGATTGGGGCACCACTCTTTTGACATTCGCGACATGGCTCATTGGCTGTATCCTTGCAGTCATGTTTCTTCTGTGGTTTGTTTCTATCGTTCGATATTGGTTTATTCCTATTGCTGTTGCCGTTGCAGCTATTATTGGCCTAGTAAATGAATGCCATAGCCGATATGAAAGAGACAGAGAACTCGCTAAAAACCAGATGTATCGTGCAAGCCCCATATGGCTTCGCGGAGCTAATTCTTTTACCAGTAGAGAAGAAGCTGTAGAATATCGTGATCAGATTATGAATGAAATGCAAATCGCTTGGGAGAAATATGTTTCCAAGTATGGCGAAGATGAAGATGCACTCTTCCAGCGAGATTACAATGCTCGAACCATAAAGAAAATCAATGATATGATTGATGAAGGAGAATGGGAATGATTACACCTAAAAATTATATGTGGAAAACCACTAAGGATACCCTGGATATTATCTTCCATGTCATGGTTATGATTATCAATGTCGCCATCGGCGCCGGCGTGGTTGTTGCCATTCTGAGTTGGCTGAAGTTCTGGAGTCTGATTCCCATGTGCCTGTTTGCTCTGTATTACTACATCAGACAGGAAGCTCGTATCGCATATGAGGCAGATAAGATGCTGGTTCAAGAGCGTCTGACTGCCAAGAGAGGAAGTATTGAACGCCAGTATCAGCTAGGCTCTATCTTCCGAGCAATGAATCTGGAAGACAAGATGGAATATATCAAGGTTCTGCAGTCTGATTTTGATGAAATCTATGCAGAATATGTAGAGAATTATGGTGAGGATAACTTCGCAAAGAAAGAGCGAGAATGTGCGGAACACGCTTCCAGATATTTGGATGAACTAATCAAGAACATGACTTCTAAGCCTGCTAAAGAGGAAGCAGAAGTTATTGAAGCCAAGGTCATGGAGCGCGTCCGTAGAGAAGCAGAGATTGCGGCTTACGCAAAGAAAAACAAAGCCACTGGTTAACAGTGGCTTTTTTGATTTTTATAAAAAAATATGATATAATATATATGTAAGATAAAGGAAGGGGAAATGAAAGATGATGAAAAGATTTGATGGCGCTTATGAAGTTGACTGTGTAATCAACTTTTGGAATTTAGCTCGCTGGATGGAGCGAGACACTGAAGAACTGTTTTATCAAATGTTCCCCAACGATGACTATGAAGAGTGCGCCGGTCGCTATATCTTCATTGATTGTCTGGAGCGAATGACTACTGGCAGTGATGAAGACCGTGAGCTGTGGGAAGATGTTCACTTCCATATTACCGATGCCGGCTATCGTTTCTATAATGAAGTGCTGATGATTTTCTAAGGAGGAGATACTATGGCTAAAAGAAGTTTTGCGTTTTTCAATGAAGATGGTGAGCGTGAGATGACCATGGATCTGGATAAGGGTCAGCAGGAACTCCTGCGATTCCTTCAGGATTGGGGTTATATCGCTGATGCTGTCAACATCCAGGATATGGGTGAAGTATGTAACTATCCTCCTTATGCGGATTGCCCCGAGTGCGGCAAGACTTGTATCCTCCTCAATGGCGCTGGCCATGAGGCTGAATACTGGTGTGATGAGTGCGGCCTGGACTTCATTGTGGAGGTATGATTATGCACTTCCATGGACCTGTGATTATTGTGGGGCAATATCAGGGCCTCACCAAAGAAATGAAAGAAGCTATTGAGAAAGCAGCCCAGACTATGTGGGCTCCTAAGGAGGAAAAGAAAATGAAATATTTCCGTTTGCGTGCTTATACTCCTTACTGTGGTGAGGAGCTGACTGCGGTCGCCAAGGGTGAGAGTGAACATGAAGTCATTGCTTCCGGTCTGCCCGATGATTTGATGGCTGACTGTGCGAGCGAGTGGTTCGACCCCGCAGACTATGAAACCTTCGGCTATGAAGACGAAGAGGAATACGAAGAAATGTATTACCAGGAGTGCGGCTGTGAGATTACTGAAATCTCTGAGGCTGAATATCTGGAAGAGCTGGAACGTCTGTAATAGGAGGAATGAATATGTTTTTTGTTTCTAAGGCTCGTTATGCACGAGACATTGCCAATCTGACCTGTGACCTGGATGAGGCCGAAGAAGACAGCCAGCATTACCGAAACTGCTGGATGTCTGAGCTTGATCGAACCAAGAACCTGGAGAAGCAGCTACTCAATGAGACTGAGAAGCACGCTGAGACCAAAAAGTATTGTCATGATATGATAAATCGATATCTTAAGGCAGACGCAGAGAGTGTGGATGCCAAGAGAGAAAATGTTATCCTGCGGCAGATTATCGAAGACCTGTCTGGCAAGTCTGCGGACGAGCTGATTGAAGCACATAAGCGAGCAGTTCGTAAGCTGGAGTATGAAATTACACCCACCCCTATTGAGGAGGAAAAGTAATGACAAGAGAATTTGCTTTGCAGGTATCCAAAGCTTTGGATAACCTGGAATCTTTTGAAGTCTTTGCGGATATGGTCGGTCAGGTAGTCCTGCGCGCCGAGACTGAACTCGGTATTGACCTGGGCGATTTCAATGATAAGTTGCAGGACCTGCTCACCGAAGAAATTGAACGTCGTGCTCATGTATTGGAGGATATGTAATGAAAAAGTTTATTTGTGTTCTGCTCGTTCTATCTATGGCCCTGGCACTGTGTGCTTGCGGAATGCCGCCCCAGGGTGGCACTCATGTCGCTACTCAGTCTACTGATTCCGGCTCTGAACCCGTGAAGATTTCCTTCATGTCTGAGTTCTATGATAACCACGGTAATCAGTGGCTTGCAGTCGAGGGTACTTCTTTTGATATCGAACCCAACAAGGTCAAGGAGTATTCTTATGACAGTGATGGTTCCTGGATTTCTCAGTGGACTACTTCTTCTGTAATGTCTATTACTGTCGATGGTAAGCATATCGAATCCTGTGGTTCCACTGTACTGTTCTATGATACTCGTCTGGAAAAACTGAATCTGGAATTGCCCGAGGAGATTACTCTGTCTCAGGGTGATCAGGCAACCATCTACTCCCCCTATGATGGCTACAGCTATTCCAATGATAACTGGGGTCTGCGCTATTGGTTCTGGGAAACTGAAGAGCAGGCTAATGTAAAGCCTGCGGCTCGTATTGTAATTATTCAGTCCCAGGAGGGCGACCCCATCTGTATGTTTGCCGGCGACAATGTATCCTGGTCTGTCTCTCGCAGTCTGCCTAAGACTACTGAACTAATGATTGACGGCAAGATTGTATATGTACATCGAGCAAACTTCTCTATTGTGGATACTGCTGTTTTTGAATAAATAAAAGCCCCTCTGTTTAGCGCAGAGGGGCCTTTTTGATTTTTATAAAAAAATATGATATAATATATATGTAAGGTTGAGAGAGAAATGAAACAAAGTTATGGAGGAACACTCAATGAAGGTAAAAGTAAATTTCAAGAAGCCTACTGTGATGCTGACCGCCAATAAGTATT
>JAEIGA010012450.1_pt1 | contig 12914 bp, 11 predicted proteins | sample 9270691 | NCBI WGS metagenome assembly JAEIGA01 (sample SAMN17057246, study PRJNA624740) | gut metagenome | biome: biome; isolation source: fecal sample | host: Bos grunniens | place: China: Xizang | collected 2019 | reverse complement strand
CATTGCAACTACAGATGGTTGTCATCCTACTGACCTGGGATTCACCTATATGCTCGATGTGATATCTCCAAAAATCCTGAAGATACTGAAGAAATACGGTATCAGATAGCATCTTTAATCGAAAACTAGAAGAACATGAAGAAGATATTGTTGGCTTTGACTCTTTTGGTTTCCGCATCTTTCGTATATGCGCAGGATGACGGACGTCCAAAACTGAAGGAACTTGGCGAAAAGAGAGTCGAGAAGTTGAAGGCTGGTTCCAAATGCCTCGAAAAGAAGGGATTATGGGGCTTTGCTGATTTGGAGGACAAGTTCATCATACCTGCCATATTCAAAAAGGTGGAGCCTTTCAATGAAATGGGCCTTGCCTTTGTTGCCTATAACACGGCAGGAAGAGAAAGATGGACGCCTATAAGCATAACGGGTGTATATCTTACCGGTCTTGAATTTGATGCTCCGGGTGTTTATGATGCGGCAGGCTTTGCAAAGGTCGTGCAGGGCGGAAAGTATGGAATGATCGATAAGGCAGGAAAGCTTGTCGTAGAGTGCAAGTATCCGGAAGTCGAGGATTATGGCGCATGTTATGTCTTCCATGGCCCAGAGGTCAAGACACTTGCACTTATCCATGATTCAAATGACAAGGGATGCGTACTGAAGACTTTTGAGAAGGGCCAGCCTATAGTTCTTACAGCAGCTCAGAAATGTGGCATCGTAAGTCCGGAAACATTTGAACTTGTGGCTCCGTTCGAGTTCGATGCATATCAGGTTGTCAAGGATTTCTACCTTCTTACCGCATCTTTGAAGAAGGCGGTGTATTCTCAGGACAGACTTTCTGCAAGATATGATGATATTGTCCTTTCTGAAGATACAACCTATTTCATTACCAAGGATTTCGGTAAGTATGGAGCGATGAACTTCTCGAATGATGTCCTGCTGCCATGCGAACTTGAAGATGCTCCTATTCTGGGTCCGGATTACAGACTTTTCACTCTTGCCGATGGTTCCATGGTGTTCTCTACAACAGAGAGGATGATATCGCTCAAGGCGTATGATGAACTTCTCAGAGATTCATGCATGAAGGCCCCTTCAAGGTATGTGCTTGATACACTCATTCCTCGTGAGCACAAGCAGTTCATTCCTCAGATGCTTGAGATCGCATACGGAACCAAGGAGTTCGAGCCATTGAGAAAGGAACAGCTGGCTATAGATTATGCTGTAGCCAAGAGATTGATTCTTCTTGCGAAGGGAGCCAACAAGGGTTCATACTACGATGTTGACCTTGCCAGGATGGTTCAGATGGAGCATTGCGTGGACAAGAGCCTGAGTGTTGACGGACATCCTGCATTCGTGACAGTGATTGAAAACGGAAGCAAGAGAGGACTTCTTGATATCTGGACAGGAAACCTCCGTCTCAACAGCGTCCATGATGGATTTGAGGCTATTTCATACAATCATGCCCTTGTCAGGACAGGAGACAGTCTTAAGATATACGACCTTGTATCCGAGAAGGATGAACTCGCTGAGTCTTTTGAGGCAGTGACAGCAGTTGACGGATTCGACGGTATGCTGATGCTTACCAAGGGAGGTAAGAAGGGTCTGTATGATCTTAAGGATGCAAAGTGGTTGATGCCTGCTGAATATGATGATGTCGAGGTCTTCATGACTTCTGACAAAGACGGCAAGGAGATGATTGCGGCAGAAGTTGTCCAGGGAGGAGTACATGGAATCTATGACATAACTGCTGGAAAACTTCTTGTAAACTGCATCTTCAATGACATCCTTAATAAGAATCTGAAGGAACTCCGTGTGGTTGAAGGCGACAAGATGGGAGTTTATGATGCGTATGCTGGTGACTATCTTGTGCCATGCACTTATGACGAACTTATGGAGACCTGTGAATGCTTCTACAATGAACTTTCTCATAGGTTGATAGTGGTACGTACAGGAAGATATCTTGGTCTGTTCGACCTTACCATGAAGAAGCTTGTACTTCCTGTCAAGTCATTCTACATGCATGTGCTTGATGGTTATGCCTGTGTATCGAATGGAGGCGGATATGTAATTCTCGACCTTAAGACACGCAACAATGCATTCACCTCTACCTTCAAGGAAGCCAAGCTGCTGCCCGACGGTTATGTCATCGTGGACCAGAGCTCTAATGATATTCCGCAGTATGGCATATTCAATCTCAATGTCCGCAACTGGGTGGCAGAGCCTAAGCCATATGCAAGAATTGCAGATCTTGGTAACGGATATGTCGGATATTACGGCCAGAACGAAGCAGGTGTGATGGACTATAAGGACGGAAGATGGATATGCCGTACTGATGGTGCGTCTGAAATGACCCTCGTTGGTGACAGATATGCCGTGATTACAGCCGACCATAATTTCCTCAAGGGAATATATGACGTGAATGAAAGAGCATGGCTGCTCAATCAGGAATATGAGGATATAACAATCAGGAAGGCAGTTGACGAATCCGGCAAGGAGTATGACCGTTATGCAGTCGTTGTGAACATGTACTCTAAGTTCGGTCTCATGGATCTTCAGACAAAGGAGTTTGTCCTTGGAAGTCTTTATGATAAGCTTGAGCTCGGTGACAACGGTATCGCTGTCGTTACAAGAGGTGAGCAGAATGCAGTGTTCGACATCAACAGCAAAAACTGGATCGTACAGCTTACAAATGATCCGGTGACCCTTACACAAAGAGGCGATGTCCTTGATGTCAAGGCTGGTGAAGCTCCGATGATCAACTATGATCTCAAGACAAGGGCTGAGGTCGTGTCTGTTGATTACGGTCTTCCTTTTGCGGTTGAGTCTGTCGATGATTCAATCATGAAAGAGAGCGGGCTGCTGATGGTTTCAAAAGAGGGTAAATGGGGTGTATATGATACAGTGAAGAAGTCACTGGTCGTACCATGTGACTTCCTCCATATCGAACCTATGTATAAAAGATAGAAGTAACTTCTAGAACTCTGAGGCCTTGGCCATCTTTGCAGCAATCAGATCGTTGCAAAGATTGCCGAGGCTTCCTTTTGATGTGTGGTGAAGGTCCTCTGCGGTGAGTTCCCCGTTTGTCTTTCCGCTTGTGCTGTTGTAACGGAACCTTCCTTCGTTTACTTCAATTCCTACATTTCTGTATGCATCTCTGAACGGAGTTCCTTCCAATGTCCTGCGGTTCACCTCCTCTACAGTAAAGAGATAGTCATAGATAGGAGCGTCAAGAATGCCTTCCTTAACCTCAATATGCTGGAGCATATAGTCGGCCATCTGCAGGCATTTGTGCATGAGTTCAAGGGCAGGGAACAGGATGTCCTTCAGAAGCTGGAACTCCCTGTGATATCCGTGTGGCATATTGCTGCACAACATGCTTATCTGGCTTTCAGTTCCAAGGATTCTGTTGCAGTTGCCTCTCATTATTTCCCATACGTCAGGGTTCTTCTTGTGAGGCATGATGCTGGATCCGGTGGTGAGTTCATCCGGGAACTTTATGAATCCGTAATTTGGACTCATGTACATACAGCAGTCTGATGCAAACTTATTGAGTGTCAGTGCTATTGCTCCCATTGCAGATGCTACGGCCCTTTCGGAACGTCCTCTGCTCAACTGAGCCGCCACTACATTATAATCAAGGCTTCCGAATCCGAGGAGATCTGTTGTCATCTGCCTGTCGAGCGGAAATGAACTGCCGTATCCGGCAGCGGATCCGAGCGGATTCTGATCTGTCACGTTGAATGCGCCTCTGAGCATGTACATGTCATCAGCCAATGCTTCTGCATAAGCTCCGAACCAGAGTCCGAAGGATGACGGCATGGCCACCTGGCCATGAGTATAGCCGGGAAGCAGTATGTTCTTATATTTTTCGCTGAGAGACTGGAGCGTGTTGAAAAGTGTCAGCACCTCGTCGCGCAGGTGAAGTACCTCGTCCTTCAGGAAGAGCTTGACATCCACCAGCACCTGGTCGTTGCGTGAGCGTCCTGAGTGGATCTTCTTTCCGATATCTCCGAGTCGCCTTGTCAACAGAAGTTCAACCTGCGAGTGTATGTCTTCCACATCATCTTCAAGTACGAAGTCTCCTGCCTCTATTTCATCCAGTATGGTGTCCAGAGCTGCTGTAAGCGTCTCAAGCTCTTCTGCAGTAAGAAGACCGATGCTTTCAAGCATTCTGATATGTGCCTTTGAACCGGTTACGTCGTATTTTGCAAGGCGCATGTCGAGAATTCTGTCATTGCCTACTGTGAAATCGTCCACCAGGTCTGTCGCCTGGGTTCCTTTACTCCATAAAGTGCTCATAATTTGTCAGTCAAGCAGGTGTTTAATGTATTCGATATAAGTTTCTATTCCGTTTTCAATTTCATGGACATATACGAATTCGTCCTTTCTATGAGATCGTGACGAGTCGCCGGGTCCCATCTTGATCGCATCGCAGTCCACTCTCATCCAGTCAGATGTGGTAGGGGAGGAGAATGTGCTGATTCCCGCTGCCTCTGCAGCCTTCTGGAGAGGGGAGCCGTCCTTTGTGGCACTTGACCTGTTCCTTAGGTTGCGTGGCTTGAGAGTGCTGCTGCATATTGCCTGCAGTTCATTGAATATCTCCTCGTTGCTGTATTTCTCTGTTGGTCTGATATCAACGACAAATGTACATGTATCAGGAATTACGTTATGTGCAGTTCCAGCGTTTATCTGTGTGACATTCAGATTCACCTTTCCCATCCTTTGGGAAACCTTGGTGAATTCATGTGCCTGAAGTCGGGTTATGTCTTCAAGGGCGATACTTATTGCGTTCACTCCTTCGTTTCGTGCAGCATGCCCGCTGACTCCGTATGCTGTTCCGTCAAGCACAAGCAGACCTCTTTCGGATGTCGCAGCCTTCATTTGTGTCGGTTCTCCGATTATGGCGTAATCTACGTTATCCTCGATCAGTGGCCATAGTCCTGTCATTCCCTTCTCTCCTGACCGTTCTTCTTCACAAGACAATACCAACAGGATATCAAGCCTGTCAGGAATCCGGTTCATCAGATATCTGAACACAGAGATCATGCTCACCACAGATGCACCGTCATCATTGCTGCCGAGCCCCTGTATCATTCCTGCAGGGCAGTTTTCCGGGTGATATGGATTGAAACTGTATCCGTCGCAAGGTTCGACAGTGTCGAGATGTGCACATAACATCAGTGTAGGTCTTCCTTTCAGCTTCCGGCATTCTCCGGACTGCTGCGAGAGTCTGGCAACTATGTTGTTGCCTTTCCTGTCGTGGATTATGTCTTTGTCTTTCATCCACTCGCTGACATAACTGCAGACTTCCTCCTCTCTGAACGACGGTGATGGTATGGCTACCATTCCTTTAAGCAGTTCCGAGGCATCTTCAGTAAGTTTATGTATGTGTTCCTTGTCGCTCATGCCGGTCTATTCCAATGTGGTCCCGATGTTGTTCCGCAGATTCCTTGCGTGTTTGATTATTACGCGTGCCACTCCGTTTTCTATGGCCTTGAAGGCATTCGTAAGCTTAGGAATCATTCCGTCTGCCACTCTTCCTTCTGCTTTAAGCTCTTCAAAACGGTTTCTGTCTATCTTAGCGATGATGCTGTCGTCGTCATCCTTGTCGTACAGAACACCGTTCTTCTCAAAACAGTATATAAGTTCGGTCTCATGTGTCAGTCTGCCGTCATCGCTGCAGTGTGTGCATTCTTCGCACCTGCAGCACACGTCCCGTCTGCTTCTGTATTTATATGCAGCCAGAGCCTGGGCTACAGATGATGCAATCGTATCTGCGTTCGTGTTGAGAAGATTGCCCTCTCCATCATGATTTATTGCGTTGAAGACAGGGACCACTCCTCTTTCAAGAAGTGAATAAATGAATCTTGCGTTGACACTTTCTGCTGTTACATCCCCTACAAATCCGTAATCAACCTTTTCTCCCAAGCTTTCGACATACACAGGAGCACGTCTGCTGGCCTTGATGGAATTTCCGTCAGCACCGGTCAATCCTATGGCGTTGCAACCTTCTGCCTGAAGAAGGGCTGTGATATTCTTGTTGCACCACCCGGCGTATACCATTGTAACCACCTTCAGCGTCTCCTCGTCAGTCACTCTCCTTCCTTCTACCATTACGGGAACCATCCCCATTGATTTCTGCATCTGACTTGCCATTACTCCACCTCCATGCACAAGAACCTTCATTCCAGGCATGGCTGCGAAATCCTTGACAAATTCCTTCAGCAGATCTGGATTGTCAACCACGTTTCCGCCGATCTTTACTACCTTAATCATTTCGCGTGTTTTGCAACTTATTGAATATCAGAGTTTTTCTTGAACCGCGTGCTCCCTTTTGGCGGCACGTGGTTTGGGTAAGTTCCTGATTTGTAATATTTTACAAATCAAGGAGAATTTCCTTCAGGACTGTTTGGGCAGAGACCACACGGTTTGCTGCCTCCGGAATCACGATCGACTGCGGACTTTCAATCACATCGTCTGTCACGATCATGTTTCTTCTTACAGGAAGGCAGTGCATGAAGAATGCATTGTTGGTCAGAGCCATCTTTTCTGCATCCACTGTCCATGCCCTGTCAGAGCAAAGTATCTTTCCATAGTTGTCTCCCTGATATGCTGCCCAGTTCTTTGCGTATATGAAGTCAGCTCCTTCGAATGCCTTCTTATGGTCATATTCGATTCGTGCTCTGCCAGTGAATGCCGGATCGAGCTCGTATCCTTCGGGATGTGTGATGACAAACTCATAGTCAGTCATGTTGATTCCCTCAGCGAAAGAGTTAGGCACAGCCTGAGGCAATGCCTTTGGATGCGGAGCCCATGTCATCACGATCTTAGGCTTCTCGACAGTCTTGAACTCCTCGATGGTGATCAGGTCGGCAAAAGTCTGGAGAGGATGTCTGGTAGCAGCCTCCATGCTGAATACAGGTTTGCCTGAATATTTGATGAACTGATTGATTATCACCTCATTGTAGTCATCTTCCTTGCTCTCGAAACGAGCGAATGAACGCACACCGATTACATCGCAATAGCTTCCCATGACCGGAATAGCCTCAAGAAGATGCTCTGGTTTGTCGCTGTCCATGATGACGCCTCTCTCTGTCTCAAGCTTCCATGCTCCCTGATTTACATCCAGGACGATGACATTCATTCCAAGGTTCATCGCTGCCTTCTGTGTACTGAGCCTTGTACGAAGACTGGAATTGAAGAAAATCATCAGCAGGGTCTTGTTCCTGCCAAGTTCCTGATCTGCGAAGGGGTTCTCCTTTACATATTTTGCCGCCGCAAGGGCGTCCTTAAGGTCACCGAGTTGGGTGATAGATGTGAAATGTCTCATAATGTCAGTTCTTTCCAGGCTTTAACAAATGATTCTGCTGTTTCCATAGATACGGTGAGTGAAGGAAGGAGTCTGATTACCTTCGCACCAGCTGCACCAGTGAAGAAATGCTTTTCAAAAAGGAGTCTGTCTCTCAGCCCTACATATTCGTCGTTCAGTTCAAGGCCTATCATAAGGCCCTTGCCTCTATATTCCTTGACAGCTTTATCTCCCGAAAATGCCTTTGCGAAATATTCTCCAACTTTCGCTGCATTCTCGATAAGGTTTTCATTTTCAATTATGTCCAGAACAGCCAATGCTGCAGTACATGCAAGGTGGTTGCCTCCGAAAGTTGTTCCGAGCATTCCGTATGAAGGTTTGATCGAAGGATTAATGAGTACACCGCCGATAGGGAAGCCGTTAGCCATTCCCTTTGCAGTCGTGATGATGTCAGCACGTACACCGCTATGCTGATGGGCAAAGAATTTACCGGTACGGCCGTAGCCTGACTGTATCTCGTCAAGAATCAGCACGCATCCATATCTGTCACACAGTGCGCGCAGACCATGCATGAACTCATCTGTCGGCTCATATATGCCCGCTACTCCCTGGATTCCCTCGATGATCACTCCGGCAAAATCTCCTTTAGAGAGCTCTGCCTCAACGGCCTCAAGGTCATTCAGAGGTGCAAACACGATGTTCTCGGTAGAATTGAACGGAGCCTGGATCTTAGGATTGTCAGTTGCTGCTACCGCTCCAGATGTCCTTCCATGGAAGGCCTTGCGGAATGCCAGCACCTTGCTCTTGCCGGTATGGAATGACGCTACCTTCAGCGCGTTCTCATTTGCCTCAGCTCCGCTGTTGCAGAGGAATAGGGCGTAGTCATCATATCCGCATACCTTTCCCAGACGTGCAGCCAGCTCCTTCTGAATGGAGTTCTGTACTGCATTCGAGTAGAAACCCAGAGTGCTCACCTGCTCCTGAAGTCTCTTGACATAATGAGGGTGGCAATGTCCCACAGAAATCACGGCGTGTCCGCCATAAAGGTCGGTATATACCTCGCCATCCTTATCCCATAACGTGGTGTCAAGCCCCTTCACCGGCTCGATATCCCACAATTTATATACTTCAAATAATTCCATCTCTTATATTTTTCTCTAAAAAGCAGAAGGCTTCAGACGAAGGCCCCTGTCTTCTGGCAGCCCCAACATCAGATTCATATTCTGCACAGCCTGTCCCGCTGCTCCCTTCACCAGATTATCTATGCATGAAGCAATATGGACATATCCGTCATGCAACTCTACATGAACCAGTCCCTTGTTTGTGTTCACTACCTCCTTCATCGAGATGCCCTCATTGCTGTGGAAAACGAACGGTGATTCAGCATAATAGTCTTCATATATCTTCCTGTAATCATCCTGTGTCATTCCTTCAACGGCCTTTGTGTATACGCTTGCAAAGATTCCTCTTGCGAAATCACCCCTGAGAGGCACGAAATTAACCTTTGGCTCCTGACCGTATCTGCCAAGATTCTTCTTGATTTCTGCAAGATGCTGGTGAGTGAACAGCTTGTAGATGGATATGTTGTCTGTCCTGTAGCTGAAATGGGTGGTTTCACCCGGCTTCTTTCCTGCTCCGGTAGAACCAGTTATGGCTGTCACATGAATTTCGTCCTTTATCAGGCCGGCAGCTGCCAAAGGAAGCGTAGCCAGCTGGATTGCAGTTGCAAAGCAGCCAGGGTTAGCGATGTCATGGGCCTTTCTTATGTCATCCTTTGCGCTCTCGCACAAGCCGTACACGAAATTTCTGCCCGCATAATCGCCCTCAAGCCTGAAGTCGTTGCCAAGGTCTATGATATGGCATGAAGGTTTGATGTCGTGTGAATCAACGAACTGACGTGATATTCCATGGCCAAGGCAAAGGAATATCACATCCGGATCATTAAGCTCTGTTCCGAAGCATAGGTCGGTTTCACCTATCAGGTCCCTGTGAACAGATGCTACCGGCGTACCCTCTGATGACGTAGTTGTGGCAGCCACGATCTCTACGTTCGGGTGATTCATCAGGATTCTGAACAATTCACCTCCGGTATATCCTGTACCTCCTGCAATCGCAACCCTTATCTTTCTCTCCATAATATTCTCGATTATCTCATATATCCTTCCCCTCTCTCCTCCCTTCCTTCTCCTTCTCTTCATCCTCTCTCCTTCACTCTCTTCTTCTCTCTCTCCGCGTCCTCAAAAAATTCTTTGAAGATTATCTTCCTTATGTGTTTAGACTGAGGTAGATTGTATATATGTTTTTTGTGACATGCCACCCCCGGCTAGGGGTCGCGAGCTTCAGAGCAAATGGTCCAGTGGACCTTTGCAGCGAGCAGCCTGCGGTAGCAGGTAAAAAAGGGAGGACGGGGGTCACAAAAAACATATATACAATCTACTCTTCAAAAGAACCATTAACAGAATAATAGATCTTCAAAGGATTTGCAATCACCTTTGTAAATCCTACAACATCACGTCCAGTATACGACTTGTTGATCTCACCATAAGCTCCGAACTTCGAGCTCATCAGGTCATGCTCGCTTGTACATCCAAGTACAGAGAAATGATATGGCATGAGAGCAACCTCCACTTCTCCGCTCACAAACTGTTCGATGCTGTCCATCATGGCCTCCATGTCCCTGCATACAGGATCGAGGTACATCGCCTCATGCATCTGCTGGCCGTACCATCCTGCAATCTGGTCTTTCCAGTAAAGCTGTCCTTTGGTGAGAGTGTGCTTCTCAAGAAGGTGATGAGCCTTCACGAGGATGAGAGGAGCCGCAGCCTCGAATCCTACGCGACCCTTGATTCCGATGATGGTGTCTCCGATGTGGATGTCACGTCCGATTCCGAACGGGCCAGCCGCATCACGAACAGCCTTGATGACTTCCACCGGGCTCATTTCCACTCCGTTGAATGAAACCGGTTCACCTTTGCGGAATCCGATCTTTATGTGCTCAGGAGCAGTCTTGGTAACCTTTGTTGGATATGCCTCTTCAGGGAGATAACCGTCAGATGAGAGAGTCTCCACTCCTCCGATACTGGTTCCCCAAAGTCCCTGATTGATAGAGTATTTAGCCTTCTCCCATGAGAAGTCGAATCCATGATTCTGGAGGAATTCGATCTCATACTGGCGTGTAAAGCTCTCATCACGGACAGGTGCTATGATCTTTACTTCAGGTGCGAGGATTTCAAATACGATGTCGAAGCGGACCTGGTCATTTCCGGCTCCTGTACTTCCGTGAGCCACTGCACCGGCGCCGATCTTCTTTACATGCTTGAGGACCTCGAGAGCCTGGAATACTCTCTCTGAACTTACTGAAAGAGGATAAGTTGCATTCTTAAGGATGTTTCCGTAGATGAGATACTTGATTCCCTTGTTATAGTATGTCTCAACAGCATTGACATTTGTGTGCGTAGCTGCTCCGAGAGTAAGTGCACGTTCTTCGATAGCCTTCTCCTCTGCTTCAGAGAAGCCTCCTGTGTTCACCATGACAGTGTGAACCTCATAACCTTTTTCCTTGAGATATGGGACACAGAAGGATGTGTCCAGTCCGCCGCTGAAGGCGAGTACAACCTTGTTGTTCATTTTGTTATATGTTTTTTGATTTATTGCTTGTTTTCTCCATCCTTGATGTTAAGGAGCTGAGGCTGAGCAGGATTCATCACCTCGATATGTTCCTCAGGATCGTAAAGAAGTCCTGTGCAAAGGCACATCCTGTAGTTGTTTGATTCAAGGATTCCGAAGTTACGGCATCCCTGACAACCTTTCCAGAATTCAGGGTCATCTGTAAGGGCAGCAAATGTCACAGGTCTGAATCCGAGTTCATAGTTCATCTTCATGACTGCGGCTCCTGTGGTGATGCTGAAGATCTTTGCCTGAGGGAAAAGTTCGCGGGAAAGCTGGAAAATCCTGGTCTTTATTCTCATTGCCAGTCCGATGCCCCTGAACCCATGGGCTACGATAAGTCCCGAATTGGCTACGTATTGTTTTCCTCCCCATGTCTCGATATATGAGAATCCGGCAAACCTTCCGTCTTCGCTGATTGCTATGACTGCCTTGCCTGCCTTCATCTTGTCGATGACATATTCCGGGGTTCTTCTGGCTATACCGGTGCCACGTTCTCTGGCAGATATCAATACTTCCTCGCAGATCTCATCTGCATATTTTGAGTGGCTCTCATCAGCCACCATTACGTCTATTTGCATCTATGTTCGATTATATTGTATACAAAGCAACAAATATACATAATAAATGCTAAATTTGCAGAAATTTTCAGGTTAAAAATCATTGTTTAATCGTCAGAATCGTGGCTAGGGTAAAAAAGAATAAGCAGCCGGCTTTGGATCCGGAATATCTCAAGAAGCAGAAGGCTTCCCTTGTTCGTCGTAACAGACAGGTCATCTACTTGAATGACAGTGAGATGGCTGCGATCAACGCATATTGTGAAAAGTTCCGCGTCGGCACCAAGGCAGCACTCTTCAGAGAAGCCATTATGGAGAAGATCCTGTCTGAACTGGATGATAATCATCCTACATTATTCTGACAAATAAATCCCGTTTAATGAAGAAGTACATGCTTACACTGATGCTGGCAATGATATGTGTTGCAGCATCTGCACAGGAAAGAGTAAAGATGGAAAATCACGAGCAGAAGATAGAAAACATAGTTGATGACTACAGGATCATCACTGATGAGGTAAAGGATGGAGTGCGTTATGTTACAGCCGCTCCCAGCGCCAAGGTGTGTTCCAAGCAGATTGACATCGTCATCAAGGATGGCATCATCCAGAAGGTCGTCTACACCAGAGGATGTGATGGAAATGCAAAGGGAATCGGCGCTCTCATCAAGGATATGACGGTAGAGGAAGCCATCAAAAGGCTCGAAGGTATAACATGTGGCAAGAGAGGCACTTCTTGTCCGGATCAGCTTGCCAGAATCTTGAAGTCTTTGTAGTTCCCGGCAACATACACCACACCCCCTGATTAAAGTCGGTATTGACTCCCGAAATGGGAAAGACCGAATTGATCAGGGGGTGTGGCGTGTTGTTTTTATGTCTGATTAATGTTTTTCAGTGGCTACTGCAGCATTGTAGCAGTGGCGGCAGAGCGGCTCATAGATATCCTTTTCTCCCAGTACTACGAGCTGGTCGCTTGATGAGAGTCTATGAGAGTGGTTTGCCGGACTGCCGCACTTCACGCAGATTGCATGGACCTTCTGAATATCCTCGGCCACGGCCATCAGGGCAGGCATCGGACCGAATGGCTTGCCCATGAAGTCTGTATCAAGACCTGCAATGATCACTCTCACGCCGCGGTTGGCGAGTGTCTGAACCACCTCGACGATGCTTTCGTCGAAGAACTGTGCCTCATCGATGCCGACCACCTCTACATCGCTTGAAAGATGAAGCATGCACTCAGGTGAATCAATAGGGGTTGAAGGAATGCTGTGCGAGTCGTGTGAAACGACCTGGTTCTCTGAATATCTGACATCTATGCATGGCTTGTAGATTTCAACCTTCTGCTTTGCAAACTGAGCTCTTTTCATTCTTCTGATGAGCTCCTCAGTCTTT
>JAEIGA010012449.1_pt1 | contig 12914 bp, 9 predicted proteins | sample 9270691 | NCBI WGS metagenome assembly JAEIGA01 (sample SAMN17057246, study PRJNA624740) | gut metagenome | biome: biome; isolation source: fecal sample | host: Bos grunniens | place: China: Xizang | collected 2019 | reverse complement strand
TTTCATTCGAAACTCATGAATTTTTGTTTTCTCTTCTTTTTTCGAAAAATTGTGGCGTAAGCCACCTTAGAAGCTTTATTTGAGTATCAAATATTAAGATATAACCTATTTATGACTTAAGAATTTTTGATTTTTTATTTATAATCTATTAGTTTTCAGTATCATATTGGTTTATTTCGTGTTTAAAAGACGAGGTCTGTAATACGATTCTGCGAGTTTTGGAATAAAATTTTTCTTTGATTAAAACGAGGTTTATAATTAATGCGGAGTTTTGTAATACTTTGGCTTTTTTGCATTATGAAATGTCGTTTCTGGTACGGTGTTTAATGAGTTGAGAATGAGGGTAAGTTCGCTTGTCGTATTCTTCAAATGTGTCTCTAATAATTTCAACTGCTGATAATGTGGTCCTATTTTGCGAGTTTTATAATACTTGCAGTTCACCTTTTCGTATTCTTGATTTCGCAAAATTTAACTTTAATCATTGGATTAATTCTGGGGTATTTCGTTCGCGCGCTCATTCTCAATCAGATATAAAATCTGCGAAAAATTTAATACTGTTTGGTTTTTATTTCCGAGCCTTTGTAGAAATGTTCGTAATTTTATTTGTCGTGCCGAAAAAGTGATTATCTTTGTTCGCAGAAATAGTAACCGGTATTATTTTTCTCGCAAAATGGCAAAGAAATCATCACAGGAGGTACCTCAGACCAAGGAAATAATAACCAAAGAGGTCGTAGAGTCTTATATCTTTTCCACAGTCAGACACGATTTCGGAATCTATTCCGAGAGGTTGTTGCTCAGATTGGTGGAATTGGCTCAATGTGAGATCAACGGTCTTGACTTCAGAGGAGGAACTGATATAGGAAAGGTAAATGTTACCAAGCTTGGGGACGCTGAGATCGTGATCCCTGTCAAGGATATCCTTTCTGGTGAAGATGACAAAAACTACACTAAAGCCAAGCAGGCCATTAAGAATCTCATGGGTAAGTTTCTGGAGTACGAAGATGAAAGTAAGTATCGTGCGACGCACATTCTGAATGATGTCGACGTTGACAAGGTGTCCGGAAAGATGTATATCCAGGTGAATAGGAATATCTGGAGTGCAATGCTCGATTTCAGTAAAGGCTTCAGAAAGTACGAACTTGAGACAGCTGTGAAACTCAGAGGAAAGTATTCCCTCAGGATATATAAGCTTGTGAGCAAGCAGACCCAGCCTATTTCTTATCTTATTGAAGACCTTCGTAAGATGTGGGGCCTGACGGACAAATATAAGCGAATGGATGACTTCGTGAAGAATACAATTGAGGCCGCCAAGAAGGAGCTTGATGCTGTGAGTCCGTATTCGTTTGACTATATGCTTACGGCCGCAAAGTCTGCCGAGGTTAATAAGAACAGGAAGGGACGTCCGACAGTGACGTCGGTGACCTTCTTTCCAAAGCATAATATTCTGAACGAGGCGACTGATGCTGTGAGAAAATCTGTGGATCCTTCAATGATGCTTGACAGGATTGTCTACAATCTCCTTAAAGAGAAATTTGGATTTGATGCAGCGGGAATCAAGGCAAATATAACATTGTTTGATATCGCGCAGAAGGAGTTTGACTTGTTTGACTTCCTTCAGCATATTGCTCCTAAGGCCCTAAGGGCGAACAGTCCGCAGGGATATGTCATAAATGCGATAAAGAAGAACCTGGGAGAGCACCATGGAGTTATCATTCAGGATAACATCATCCTGCGAGACAAGAAGCTAGAGAAAAAGTCAAAGCCAGGCAAGGGAGAGATAAAGTCACTCAGCGATATTTTTGCAGAAGATCAGTAAAAACTACTACCGATGAAGAGGTATATATTGCTATGTTTTTTGTTGACCGTTTGGGGATTAGGTGGTTTATGCTTCGCGCAATCATTCAGGTCAAGGGATCGAGGGTCTAAGTTGGAATTACCGGTAATCAGAACTGGTGAGCAGGTGATTACTCATATAGGTTACACTACGTCGTATAATTCAAAGACACTTAATCCTGATTGGGTGGCATATGAACTGACAAAAGAAGAGGTCCAGGGAGAATGTAAAGGAAAGACATCTTTCTGTTGGGATCCGGATGTCAAGGGAAGAAAATCCAGACGAGAAGACTATAAGAACGAGCAGAACTGGGATAAAGGTCATATGGCTCCGAGAGCAGATATGAAATGGTCAGTGCAGGCGTTCGAAGAGTCATATTATCTTAGTAATATCTGTCCTCAGAATCATGACCTCAATGCTGGAGATTGGCTGAAGACGGAGAATCTTGCCCGAAGGATGGCAGAGAAGTATGGCAAGGTATACATCGTATGTGGCCCAGTATTCACAGTAAACAGGTATGGCACACTTGGAGAAAACAAGGTGTGGATTCCTGATGCCTTTTATAAAGCACTTCTAGTAGCAGTTAATGGTCGCTATGAAGCTATAGCATTTTACATGACTAATGAGAGTCAGAAGAATGATCTCAAGTCTTATGTAAAGACAGTTGATGATATCGAAAACTTAGTAGGAAGGGATTTATTTCCAGCTCTAAGCGATTCCATCGAAGAAGAGGTAGAAAGTAGAGTCAGCAGGGTTGTTTGGGGGTTGAAGTAGTTTAGGTATAATAAGAGCCCCTGGGAACTATCGAGAATTATAATCTATCAAGAAAATAGGCTTTCTTGATAGATTTTTTGTTTGCATGTCAGAATAGGTAAAATGATGTGTTTATGAAGAAAATAGTGACTGTATTATATCTGGTGTTATTGGGATTTGTCCCGATATAGGTAATATGAACGTAACCCATGATTGATGAGAAAAATTCAATTCTGCATTATTTTCTGTGATAGATTTTCCATTGTTGAACATCTGAATTAACGTTAAGAATTGTTTAACAGGTAACATCAATATGGAAATTTATGAAAAACTCTAATCTGAAATCGACGAAGTCCTTTAAGATTGCTTTGGCATTAATTGGCATGATACTGCTCATCGGATCGATTTTTGCTGTTTTGTGGCGTGGGATAGATTGGCCGAGGGATTATACGCAGGAACAAAGAATAAGTCCTGACCGTGGCGAGATCTTCGATTGCAACGGCAATGTTATAGCGACGAACAAGGATATTTACGATGTCCATATGGATTGCTGTGTTGTCTCTGACCAAAAGCAGTGGGAAGATAAGTCGAGGAAACTTGCCCAGGAACTTTCTGTCGTCCTCCCGGAAAGGACCGCCCCTCAATGGTGGGACTACCTTCAGAATGCAAGGCAAAACAGGCGTAGATATATACCAATTGTGAAGAATGTGGAGTCCACCATGGTTGATTCGATCAGTAAACTGACTCTATTTAACGAGGGGAAGTACAAGGGTGGAATAATCCGAACATGTAAGTCTGCCAGAGTGTATCCTTACGGTTCTTTAGCCAGAAGGACAATAGGGTATGGCAGGGGTGAGTATGACGAGTATCGGTTTGGACTGGAATGTCAGTATAATTGTGACCTTGATGGTGATGAAGGTGTAAGAACAGTCAAGCATGCCTATCGTCTTGGAAAATTGCGCCGGTGGGAAACGGACTATATAGCTCCTGTAGATGGTTGGGATATATATACAACCATAGACATGGAGTCTCAGGCTCTTGCAGATTCGCTACTTCGTGTCGCATTGGCATCAAATGAGGATATCGTAGGAGGATGCCTGGCTCTGATGGAGGTGAGTACCGGCAACATTAGGGCATTGGCTAATATGCATAGGCTTGACGAAGGAAAGATAGGAGAGTATTTTAACTATGCCCTAGATTATCTATATGAACCAGGTGAAGTTATACAGACAATGACCCTGGCAGCTGCTTTGTCTGATGGAGTCATCAAGAGTGCGGATGAGAAGATACCGACCAATCATGGCCGTTTGGCAAGTGGCAGATTCCCGATAGATGGGTATATTCTCAATTATGAGAAAAGGAACCAGGTAGATAGTATTTCTATTAGAGATGGTTTTTCTGCATCGTCAAGATATGTGTTTTCCAATATAGCATCCCACTATGCTGAAACTCCTGATTATTACTATGATTGGTTCAAGTCTTTTTCTCTGCGTAGCTATGATTTCGACCTGACTGGGCTGCATGACATAATGCTGACTGATCCGGATAGCAGTGATCTGAATACACTGATGGCTATGGGTTCAGGCTATCAGATGCGCTTGTCTCCTCTTCATGTTTTGTCATTCTATAATGCCATCGCAAACAATGGAGTGATGGTTACACCGAAACTGCTTCAAAAGATGCATAGCAAAAAATATGGGGCTCAATATGAGTTTCGTAAAGATACTCATGGGCAAATAATCCGGCAGGAGGTTGCAGATACCCTTAAGAGTCTCTTGTCTGACTGCGTACAAAATGGTACTGCCCAAAGAATGAAAGCCTCACATATGCCATTTGCTGGAAAAACGGGTACTGCGAGGCAGGTTATTGAAGCTAAAGATTCTAGGGATGGCGGTGATGTATATCGTGATGAAGATGGGAAGAGCGTATATGCAAGTACGATGGTAGGATTCTACCCCGTAGATGAGCCGCAGTACAGTGTCATATGTGTGTTAACAACAGGGGCTACAATGCAACCCTTGTATGGCGGTGATATTCCATCTGACATTATCCGGTCTTTAATCGCTTTATTAGAATAAGACCATGAGGTCTAATTTGCACGCGTGAGATGTATTAAGACTAATTAAATCCCAAATATATACGCATTTCAAAAAAAATAATTACATTTGTCGAATACAGCTGTTTTAGTTATGGCGCTGCGTCAACACAGAATGTTAATAACCGTATAATATGAAAGTAAAAATTTTCCTTTCCGTACTGCTTGGCGGAATTCTACCCATTTTATCTGCGGCTCAACCCAATATTGTAGGTGAGCAAGCAACTCAAAATCTTTTATATTTGGATTCTTCAGGAAGTATGAAAGGTTATCTTGGAGCATCCTCTGATGACAGATTCATAGGCACGCTAGCAGCATTTATGTATAGCGCCCCTACTGAAGTAAGATTATTTGGTACTCAAGAAGGGAAAGCACTATCATCTTCTCAGTTTGAGAGGCAATTGAATGCTAAGAGTATTCAGTGGAGCGCAGAGTCTGATTTGACAAAAATGATATCATCGCTTATTCAAAGAATTTCCGGTGGGTATGCGTCATATGGAATTCTTATTACTGACGGTATTATGAGTGGATCAAACAGTGAGATTCAGCGTGAACCTAATTACAATAAAACAAGAAGGGGTTTATTAACGCAGAAAATTCTAAATGTTTTTAACACCTATAAAGATAATACGGAAAACAAGCAGCTTAGTGCTATTGTTATACAATATACCTCATCTTTTGGAGGCAAGTATTATGACTATAAAAACACAAATATAACTCTCAATAACAAGGAGAGACCATACTATGCAATCATTTTTGTAAAATCGGAAGAGTGTAATTCTTATTTACAGAATTTAGAGCAAAATGATGCGCTTAAAGCTTATACAAATATTTATGTTATTGGTGAATCACAGCCAGACATAAAAATTCTCCCATACAAGGAAACCGCATCTATTGTGTCCGGAGGTTTACAATTGAATTCAGCTGCTATAAAGAAAAATGACGGTAATCTTGCTCTTACTGTGGCTATACAAAAGTTACCAAACTATATGCGAGACGCAGAATTTATTCAAAATAATATTGAATTAATAAAAATAAATGATAAAGATGAGCAGCAGGTAATAAGTCCGGAGCGTTACACCTTGGAGGTTGCTTCAAATAGGTTAGTGTTATCAATAAATCCTAATTATATTAAAGGTTCAAAAATTAAAGTGAAGATCAAGAATTCTCTCCCAAGGTGGATTGAAATCGCTTCATCCGATGATGATTCTCAGATTGCGTATGATGAGATTGAGCTTGCAAGAACATTTAATTTTAAATATCTAATGGATGGATTTAAACCTCTGCATACTTATGCAGATATATCTACACCGGAAATTTCAATAAGATAATAACTATAAAACTTTTAACCATGAAATGGATGAATTCATTATTTAGTTGGGCGACATCATTGTCAGAATGTCAAACAGAAGGTGGAGATTGTGCACAGTATTTTCTAAATTACTTTGGCGATGGAAACGTATGTGGTAGAGTTCTCTTAACTACATTAGTAATTGCATTGATTATAAATGCACTTTATTATTTTATCTGCCGCAATTCTTTTGCCTTCTCAAAAAGAAGATATTGGATTATTGTAGCTGCAATAACCTTCTTTGTTGCCTTATTTATGAATCAAAGCAACATCTTAGGCAAATATGATGATAATCCAGATAAAAATACCGGTTTCTTTTTGTCTATAGACCAAACCGAGGCAGAGATGGTATCCCTTTATGAGCCAGATGAGGAACTTATGTATGCTCAGCGTGAGATTGCAACAGTTTTAAGAGATGAGTTGCGTGACGGAACAGAGTCTCTTCCTATGGAGATTGCACTCGTTTCAGGTTTCTATGCCCTTATTTTCTTTTTCCTATTCTCTCTTGTTAACAAGAGATGGTCTATTCATGCAACAGCAATACCTTTTTAAAAATACAGATTTATTATGAAATTATATTTATTTGCAATAGGTGGAACAGGTGCTCGTGTAGTACGATCGCTTACCATGATGTTGGCATCTGGAATAGAGGGTTTGGATAGTTCAGTAGAAATAGTTCCTGTAATAATTGACTATGATTTATCAAATGCGGATAAGACAAGAACGATAAACCTCCTTCAGAACTACACTGCTATTCATAATAGCTTATATCCTGCGAAAGGTGTTGTCTATAATGATCATTTTTTTATGACAACTTTAACACCGTTAAAGAATGTCGGAATACAGGAGGGTGCACAAATTCATGATGATTTTCAGATTTATTTTGGTCCACAGGGTCAGAATAAAACATTTGCTCAATATTTGGATTTGCAAGCAATGCAAACGAATCCAGCATTAAAGACCACATGTGATTTATTAGAATCTTTGTATGATGACTCGGATAAGGAAGATAAAAATACTGAGCTAAATTTGGATCTAACTGTAGGTTTTAAAGGAAATCCAAATATTGGAAATGTCGTATTCCATGATTTAAGAAGCACACCTGAGCTTCAGCAGTTCTTTTCAACTTTTGATCCGGTAAATGATAAGGTATTTATCGTGAGTTCAATATTTGGTGGTACTGGTTCATCAGGATTCCCTGAGTTGGTCAAGGCTATCAGAACGACTTCAAGAGGCAATATTGCGGCTCAGGCGAAAATAGGTGCGTGTGTAGTGCTACCATACTTTAAACTCCAGAATCCTGCAGGACCAGCTGCTATCGATGCTGAAAGTTTCAATGCTAAGGCAGTTTCGGCATTGTCGTATTATTCGAACAACATTAATAATGATGTAAATTCGATGTATTATGTCGCTGACGATAATACAGGCTTATATGACTATAGCGAAGGAAGTACAAGTCAGGAGAATAGAGCTCATGTAGTGGAATTTGTGGCTGCATCATCTATCGTGCATTTCTTGTTAGATGATACTGTCGTTCCGAATAATCATAAGGCGTTTGAATTTGGTATTAAGGATGATTGCGCTGCGGATGAGATTAAGTACAAAGACTTTTACGATCAGACACATTCCCAGATATTAGATAAATTGTCAGTTTTAGTAATTGCATCAAAATATTATAAGGATGTGATTTGTGGTGAACGTGCTAAAATATCTAACCACGTGTCGTTCTACAGCAAATTCAATCTTGCCAATAAGATTCATAAAGGCGTTCACCAGCATATAGATCAGTTCATTAATAGCGATGGAATTGACAAGGAAGAAAACCCTACTACTGGCCGATGGGGCTTATACCCATGGTTGTGTGAATTCCGCAAGCAGTCACATAAAATGCACTTATTCAATCTTGAGAAAGATAAGGATTTGAATACTATTATTGTTGGCAAGCCGGCTACAAGGAAGAATATTTTTACTTCTGCACCATTGACAGATGATAAATTTGCTGCAATGATGGATGAGGAATGCCAGAAATCAAATTCTTTAGATGATCAGGAGTTCTTTAAGGTATTAAGAACCGTTTCGGAGAATTGTTTAAAAAAAATTGACTAGTTATGGAATACGTTTTTAGAATACACGATACTCAAGATCCTAATGCAACTAAACCAACCCCAGCTGCGAATGTAAATGGCTGGAGTAACGTCGCTCATATTGAAGGCGGACTCCTCAAAAATATCGTATTAGGTCAAGATGCCCATAAAGCAGGAACCTCAATACCATCTATTTTTGCAAGACTGCAAGTATATAAGGGTGCATTTAATATAATGGCGAATGCAAACGCGGCTCAGTTACGAGGGGTGAATGTTAACACAAAGGTTATCTCTGAATGTTGGGATTTGTTGGAATTCTTGTTCCAGCATGGAGAAGACAATCATCTAGTTGTTAGGCGTTGGGATATAGCTCAGCAGATAGCATATCTAAATCAAAGTCAAAGCGAAGGACATAAAAAGTTGGCTGCTGTTCTTAACGATGAAAGACATGATATCGCCAATGTAAATAGTCTTTATTTGTTCTATTGGAAAGATTATACGTCAGAGCATACTGAAGTAGAAACTTTGATAGGTGGAACCTCGCCTTATACGCTAGTTTACATCTCATCTAACTGGAAAAGAAAAGCAAAGAAACATGGTTGGTCTTTCTCTCGCTTAGATGGTTCTACATTATTTGATGAAAGAAGTATTCGCTCTCTTCTTGATAGACATATATCGTTTAAAACAATGATATATGCTCTTTATATGGCATATTCCAATGTCATGAGCCAAATCTGTCCCGATTTCACATCTTATATAAACACCTGTTGGAATGAGGATAGCGTGAATTTTCCAGAGATTGCTACAAAGTATGGAAATAACCCGCAACAATTCTTGACAGATTTCCCATCTTTGTCGGACGAAATAGGAGGTTTGGTCGGTGTTCCTATTAATATGAATACTGTTCCAATTTCATATAGCAAAATAGACGTTACGGGTAGTGACTATATGATGCGCCCTTCTATTGGAATGACCCCACAGAACACGCCATTTGTCCTGAATCCATCAGGTGTTGCTGGAGCAACATATATTGGAAGTTCATTATGGGATTCGACGAAGTGTCTGATAAATGAGGCTTACGTTAGAACAACACCTATTTCATCAAGGACCCTTCCTGGAGGACAAGGTATTAAGCATCCATATGTAACTGTTATTGATTTTCTTGAGGATAAATTAATTAAGACCCCAAGAGAGATTGATGGCGATAAGTTCCTTACATGTAAAGGAGGTAACTCTCGCTACCTTCTTCCTCTCAAGCCAAAGTTTTTTGAGTATTTCACCCTTGATGATATCAAGAATAATATTATTGTCGCTGTTGCTGGGGGAGTTCAGAAGCATCTCGTAGAGATTACAGAACAGAATAATACTGTTTCTGTTTCATTGAATATCCCAATAAAAGCCCAGCAGGGTGCAGGATATGTGGAATTGAAAAAGTCTTATCTCGTTACAGACATAGTTGATGTTCTGCCAAATCCTAACTTCTCATTAGCTGTATTCCCTTTTTACAATGTATCAGATAATGCATCTATGAATAGTTATTCTATTCTTGCATGCGGTAATGGTATTACGTTGAAGTTCCATAACATACAGTCTAATGGAACAATCCAACAAGTTAATGCGGATAAATGTGCTCAACCGAGAAACCAATCACAGGGAGTCTTTGATGAGACAAATTATTACAATATCGTTGGATCGAAGTTTAATTGTATTGAACTTAAAACTGAGCATGCTGCTGGTTCAGCACGGGCTTTGATTATTCCACTTTTAAAAGAAGTTTCTTCAACATCAGCAAAAAGATTTACCTTTGCTGTAGATTTTGGTACATCAAATACGCATATAGCATATTTTGATTCTATTGATACTAATCCTCGCATTTTTACAATTGGGGCTGATGATCAGCAGACAGTCTTTATCTCAAGGGAGCATGGTCCAATGAAACCATTGTTTGAGAGAGAGTTTGCTCCAGTATTGATAGGTGCAAATAGCTACGCAAGTTACCCATCACGTACCGCTGTTTGTGAGTCGCCTAATTTTACAGGAAGTATACATTCTTTCGGTAATATATCAATTGGTTATACCATTGACTCAGAGGCTTTCCCTGAGCCAGGTCAGAGGTTTAATACTGACCTCAAATGGGCTCTTGAGGTTAGACCTGGCGATGCAGTTTATGCATCTAGAGTTAGGGCATATTTCAAGCAGATTTTGTGGACACTTAAGAATAAGGTCCTTATGAATGGAGGAGATGGATCTTTCGAGGTTCTCCTAACATTCCCTGCAGCTATGACAGTTGCAACACGAAATGTTTATATAGGAATTTGGAATTCAGTAAAATCAGAGCTCGCTATTCCAAATTGCACTATAACATACAATCAGGATACAAGTGAGTCAGTTGCTCCATATTATGATTTGGTTAATCAGGTCGTAGGCAGTAGTTTCTTAAATATTGATATAGGAGGAGGAACTTCTGACTTCTTGTATGTTATTAAGGATGGAGCGGGTCATATTACACATAGCCTTTATTCTTCTGTTATGTATGCTGCAGATGATTTATGGGGTGATGGCCAGCAAACGCTTGCAAACTACAGCAAGGACAATGGATTCTATCAGTATCTTTCTAAAAACATAGAAGAGCAGGCCAGTGCATTTAATAATGATGTGCTTGCTCAATTTAGAGCTGCGGAGAAGATTATGCCAAAGTCATCAGACTTAATGAGTTTTCTCTTTAAGCATGATACTGAGTTTAATGTAAGTAATACTATTAAGTCAAATCAGGATCTATACACCTTGATTTTCATACATTATGCCTCTATCATTTATTATGTAGGTAAGACTATCAATAAGCTTGGTATTGAAATACCAGAGTATATATCATTGACAGGTCTTGGTAGTAAGTATGTTAATATTATTTCACCATTTGAAAATGATGTTAAGAACTTTACTAAACTTCTTCTTGAGAACTTTACAGGCAAAAAGTGTCCTCATACTTTCGTAATTCATCTACCAGCCGATAGAAAAGAAATTACTGCTAGGGGTGCTTTAAAGAGTAAACTTCTCCAAGTTGGATCTCTTGCAATAAATGATTTAGAACAGGTGAATGAGCACGGCTTTGAAGTCCCTGTTGGTTTGACATATCAGCAAGCAAAGCAAGATGATATTAAAGGCCTTTCGATGAAAGCACATATAGATTTTGTTAATACACTTCGTCAGAGTTGGTTCACGGATTATCTTAATAATAACTTTAATATAATTCTGAACAACCAGTTGCTCGCAGATCTTGTCAATCTTGGTGAAAACAGTTATACAAATATTTGTGCTTGTATACCGGCAGCCAAGGATAACGTGACGATCAATGAGTCATTATTCTTCTGGCCACTTAAGAATGCTTTATACGAATTATCAAAAAGGTACATGTAATGAAGAGGTTTCTTCCGATATTTATATTTTCTATCCTGTGCATAGGTTTGTATGCACAGGATAGAAATCCTCGTAGGATTGAGTTCCCTGAGACAGACAGTCTTGTTTATATTCATCAGAAATTAAATGATTCAAATATCAAAATTTATGGTGATATAGTTGATGGTACCCAGTATGGTGGTGATTTTGTTAATGGAAAAGATTGGTTCAAGATAAATGTTGTCGATAAAAACAAAGAGATTAAAGTCGCGAGAGACGAGAAAGGTCTTTTTGTCAATGTTTCGACAGTTACTGATTCATGCACAGTAATTCTTTATACAGCAAAACCATCAGCGAATGGTAAATCTTTTGATAAAGGGGATCAGTTTAGACTCACATTAGTTAAGATTAAAAATCCGCTGAAAGATAACACACCCTATAGGTCTGTCCAGCCAGAATCAAATAATGTCACAACCATTCAGAGTCATGACGTAAAATCTCCAGAATCTGAGGGCAATGTGGTTTCTGTGAAAAGTGGTAAGTTGGCTCTTTATATGCCGACATTCATTGTTGTCGTGATTTTAGTGATATTACTTTTTGTTGGTTATATTTACTTTAGAGTGGCAAGACTTGCAGCAGAATATAAGCAAATTCTAGCTAAAGTATCAAAAGAAGCTATTATTAGCATCTTAGATAGAAGAGAGGTAAAAACAATACTTCAAAAAGAAATAATCGCCGAACTCGATAAGAGATTAGCCCAAATTAATACTCAGAGTCCTCAAATAAACATTAATATCGATGAAATTAAGGAATCTTTGGTTAATTCATTAGAATTTAGGAAGAAACTACAAGATATTGTTACTAGTGGTAATCAGCAGGTTGCTCCTGTGTCAAAGGTGAATGTAGAACCATCAAGTAAGTTTTTGAGGAATGATGTTACATTTGATCCATCATCGAATAGCTTCTATCCAGATTCTTTAAGTCAGCACTTGTTTGATATATATGAGAAAGGAGGCCAATTATATTATACCTTAACTAAGGATGAAGTAATACGACGCACTCTCATATCGGGTATTTCGTATTATGATGGATGTTTAAAAATTGAGGAGAATACCGGTTATCAAATGTTAGTTCCAATTGAAGATGGAAAGTTAAATTTGGTGGCTGATAGATATTATGTGGATACGAACAATAAACTTAAAGTTAAAATAGTCTAATAATGTTTAGAACAATTATCAGTTTGTTCTTTATTCTCTTGCTTATAATTATAGCTGTCATACTATTCCTGCTTTTTAATAGTAAGCAGGGAGTAGACTTTAATGCGTTTTTGACAAAATGTAAATCAGTTAAGAATCGAGATAGTAAAGATACTCGGCAAGAACCGGAAGTATCAGGAACAGAGAA
>JAEIGA010012448.1_pt1 | contig 12915 bp, 8 predicted proteins | sample 9270691 | NCBI WGS metagenome assembly JAEIGA01 (sample SAMN17057246, study PRJNA624740) | gut metagenome | biome: biome; isolation source: fecal sample | host: Bos grunniens | place: China: Xizang | collected 2019 | reverse complement strand
TTTATCATCAATATGACTTACGCCCTTATGAACATATCCTTTTAGTACTTTTGCATCTGCATATTTTTCAAGTAAATAACATGCATAGTTTACGGCATTAAGAGAGTTATTTAAATCAACACCACGTTCAAAACGTACACTTGATTCACTTCTTAAACCAAGACGACTTGATGTTTTACGAATATTGATTGGTCTAAATACTGCTGATTCTAAAATGATGTTTTTAGTATTTTTTGTAACTTCAGTATTAGAACATCCCATTACACCACCAAGGCAAACTACTCTTCCGCCTTCTACAGTATTATCCGTAATTACAATATCATTTTCTTCTAGTTTTCTTTCGATATCATCAAGTGTTGTTGTTACTTCACCTGCACATGCGTTTCTTACGATGATTTTACTACCAAGCATATCTTTATCAAATGCATGTAAAGGTTGACCAAATAACATTAAAACATAGTTAGTAATGTCAACAACGTTATTGATTGGACGAATGCCTGAAGCTATAAGTCTTGCTTTAATATATGCAGGAGAGTCTTTAATTACAACATCTTCTACACATCTTGCATAATAACTAAAGCAGTCTTCTGTATTAATCTCTACATCGATTACATCTTTTGTTTCTTTTTCTACTTCAGTAAACTCACAAGGTAATTCTTTTAAACCAAGACGATACATTGCATTAACATCTTTTGCAACACCTAGCATTGATAATAAATCCATTCTATTTGGAGTAAGACCAAGTTCAATTAGATAGTCATCATACCCTAAATATTCAAGGGCATTCATACCTGGTTTTGCATCACTACCTAAAACATAGATTCCATGAGCAAATTCTTCAGGAATATATTTATTTTCAATACCAAGTTCAGCTAATGAACAAATCATACCATTTGATTCTACGCCACGAATAACAGATTTTTTGATTTCAATACCAGGAAGTTTTGCACCAGGTACTGCAACGATAACTTTTTGTCCTGCAGCTACGTTTGGAGCGCCACAAACTATTTGATCTACATGGTCGCCAAGATCTACTTCGCATACAGATAAATGGTCTGAGTTTTCATGAGCACGTCTTGTTAATACATGGCCAACAACAAGGTTTGTTGCATTAACCATTTTATAGTCTTCTTCTACTTCAATTGAATATAAAGACATTTCTTTTGCAAGGCATTCACCACTTACATTTAAATTTACTAATTCTTTTAACCAATTATAAGATACTTTCATATTACTCACCTTTAAATTGTTTGATGAAACGTTTATCATTTATATAGAAATTACGTATGTCATCAACACCATAACGTAACATTGTAACTCTTTCAATACCGATACCAAATGCAAATCCACGGTAAACCTCAGGATCGTATCCAGCACCTCTTAATACATTTGGATGAACCATACCAGCACCTAATACTTCAATCCAACCATTTTGTTTACATAAAGGACAACCCTTTCCTCCACATTTAAAGCAGCTAACGTCAACTTCTACACTTGGTTCTGTGAATGGGAAGTATGATGGTCTAAATCTAACACTTCTATTTTCACCAAACATCTTTTGAGCAAATAAACTAAGTGTTCCTTTTAAATCTGACATAGTGATGTGTTTATCAACTACTAAACCTTCGAATTGCATAAATTGATGTGAATGTGTTGCATCATCATCATCGCGGCGATATGTCTTACCAGGACATAAGATTTTAATAGGTTCACCATGTGCTTTTAACATTGTACGTACTTGAACAGGAGATGTTTGTGTACGAACAAGTAAGTTTTCTGTAATATAGAATGAATCTTGCATATCACGAGCAGGGTGACCTTTAGGTACGTTTAACATTTCAAAGTTATAAACATCTTCTTCTACTTCAGGTCCTTCTGCAATATTATATCCCATACCAATAAAGATATCTTCAACTTCTTCAATAACTTGAGTAAGTGGATGTTTGTTGCCAACCTTAAAATCTTTACCAGGAAGACTAATATCAATACGTTCTTTTTCTAAACGTTTAAGAGTTTCAAGCTTTTCAATTTCTTTACGTTTAGCTGTAGCACAAGCTTCAATTTCTTGTTTTACTTGGTTAGCATAAGAACCAAGTGTTTTCTTTTCTTCAATTGATAAACTACCCATTTGTTTTAAAATTTCACCAAGAGGGCTTTTCTTCCCCATGTAGAATGCACGAGTTTCATTTAATTCATTTTGATTTTGAACAAGAGCAATTTTTTCTTTAGCTTCTGTTAAAATACTTTGTAATTTTTGCATCATAAATAATTTCCTCCAAAAATAAAAAACCTTAAAAAACTAACAATTGTTTTTTAAGGACGAACATTTTCTAATAGCACGTGGTACCACCTTATTTCAAAGTAAATAAATTACTTACTTTCTCGATTACCCTTTAACGCAGGAATACGGGTTTTTTTAGGACCACTCCAGGGTGAATTCAATACTCATATTATAAGTAAGCTTTCAGTCGCGACTTACTCTCCCTAAATAACATGTTTAAAGTATTTACTACTCCCTATCAACGTATTATTATATCATACATATTTTATCATAAAGTTTCTAAAATGTAAATAGAAAAACGTTAATAAAAAATCACAGCCTGTTAGCTGTGAAATTTTACCATTAATTATTATTTAAATTACCACATGTATTTTGTGTAGGTTCATTAACATGTTTTTCACAAGTTACATAACGTGGAATAAATTCATTTTGTAAAATATGATGATGTACTACTTCTGTTACAAAAGTATGAACATATGGTTGTTTTGTAATATGATATTGATTTACTACTTGTTTTGAACATGATTCAATTGGTTTACATTCTGTATATGTTGGAGGACAATCTTTTGGACAACCATTATTATTAAACATATTGTTATTCATCATTTCCATATTTTCACCTCCTACATTAAGATATTCAAAACTTTTTTAAAAATTTGTGTTTTCACATACAAATTGTGACAAATTATGCGTTTTCAATATTGTATAATATATGCGAAAGGATGGTAATTTATGTTTAATAATTCACTTAATTTAACACCAGTTGTAATTGAACAAACATCTAAAGGTGAAAGAAGCTATGATATTTACTCTCGTCTTTTAGAAGATAGAATCATTTTAATCTTTGGTGAAATCAACGATTTAACAAGCGCAAGCGTTATTGCTCAAATATTGTTTCTTGCAAGTATTGATAAGAAAAAAGATATCTATATTTATATAAATTCTCCTGGTGGTCTTGTTTCTAGCGGTCTTGCAATCTATGATACGATGAATTATGTTGAGTGTGATATATATACTATTGGCATGGGTATGTGTGCAAGCATGGGTGCATTCTTACTTTCATCAGGAACTAAAGGTAAACGTGCAGTACTTCCAAACACAAAAGTAATGATTCATCAACCTCTTGGCGGAGCTAAAGGTCAAGCAACTGACATCATGATTGTTGCAGAAGATATTATTAAAACTAAAAAAGTGTTAAATGAAATTCTATCTAAGAATACAAATCAACCTCTTTCAAAAATAGAAAAAGATGTAGAACGTGATTATTATTTAGATGCTGTTGAAGCTTTAGACTATGGAATAATTGATAAAATATTAGAATAAAAAAGTAAAGCGATTAATCGCTTTACTATAGTATTTAAATTTCTATACTTTCCCAATCAGGTATTAACCAATTAGGACTTGATTTAAGAATAATCTTTTCTTTTGTAATAGGATGAACAAATTCTAAATAGCAACTATGTAAATGTAAGATACCATCCTTAGTTTTTGTCCCATATAGTTCATCCCCTACAATAGGACATCCACTTGAAGAAAAATGTAATCTAAGCTGATGCGTTTTTCCAGTACATAAGGTAGCAAGAACAAGTGAATTTTTTTTGTTTTCTCCTTTAACCTCATATATTGTTTTACTATTTATAAATTCGTTTGTAATTGTGCGTTTAATTATGCTACCTTCTTCTTTTATTATGCCACATTCAATTATCCCATTAGTCTTATCCATATGCCCGATAACTTCGAGCATATATTTTTTTATAATTCCGGCATCTTTTAAAAGCGTTAAAATATAACTATTTTTTGCAAGCATAATAAGACCACTTGTTGGAGCATCAAGTCTACTTACAAAATGAATGTTTGCTTCAATGCCCATTCTTTTGTAATAGCTCATAACATAGTTTGCAAGTGAGTTTTCGTAATGTTTTCTTGTTGGTATTGTTGCAATACCACTTTCTTTATTAATAACAAGCAAATATGAATCTTCATATACAATTTCAAAATCACCTTTTATACTTATAATATTTTCTCCTTGATGAGTTGGAGGAAATACAACTTCTAAAAGATCACCTTCATGCATAAGATAAGCATTTGTAACATTTTGATCATTTACTAGAATTTGGCCTCTTTCCTTTACATCAGTAATAACATTACTTGGAAGGTGAATTTTCTTAAAGTAATCCTTTACTCTAATTGTTTCTTCTATATTATATCGAAATATCATATTATTACCAGCGCTTAAAGTTATTGATTGTTACTTCATCTTCTAAGCTATCATCAATATTAGATTCACCAACGCCAAGTGCTTCAAGTTCAGCCATAATAGCTTTAATACTTGACATCTCATTATCAAGTCTTGCTCCTGTTTCAGAAGCACGAACTAAACGTTCTTTAATTTCAGCAGGTATTTGCTTTTGATATTTGTATTTTAATGAATGTTCAATACTTGCCCAAAAGTGCATAGAGTGAGTTCTTATTTGAAACTCTAAACGAAGTGTTTGTGATCCATCTACTGTTTCAACATTATATTCAGTAATTAGATGTAAGCTTCGGTATCCAGATGGTTTAACATTCTTAATATAGTCACGTACTTCTAAAAGCGTAATATCGTGTCTGTTTTTAATCATTTCAGCAACTAAATATACATCTTCTATATATTTACAAGTAATTCTAATTCCACCAATATCATAAAGACGTTCATCTAAATAGTTATATGGAACATTCATTCTTGTTGCCTTATCAATAATACTCTTTGGAGATTTTACACGTCCAGAAACGATTTCAATCGGACAGTACATTTTTTTCATATGGTATTGTTTTTTTATACCTTCAATTTTTAGAATAAATCCTTCAACCGCAAGTTCATAAGGTTGTAAGAATTCACTCCAGTTAAAATTCTCATTATAATTAATCATTTTATCACCTATTTATATTATACCATTTTTTATGTATTTTCTCTACCAAAAACAACTATTTCTTTCTTTATCATTTTTCTTGATTTTATAACATTTTAGTGTATAATATTACTAGTAAATCGATAGAAGTATAAAAGAGGTATAATTATATGTCTAATACAACAAATGAATATACATTTAAAACATTACTTTCAAAAAAAGAATACGATAAACTAGCTGAAATGTTTAAAGATGAACACAGTAATACTCAAACAAACTATTATTTTGACACATCTCGTTTTACACTTAAAGCATCTAAAATTGGTTTAAGAGTTCGTAAACGTGATAAATATGAGTTAACTTTAAAAAGAAAAAGAGGTTATGCTCTTCAAGAAATCAATGAAGTATTAACTGAAGAACAATTTAATAGCTTCTTAGAAACAGGTATTATTCCATCTGAAGATATTAACACTGCTCTTTCTGAAGTTATTAAAGAACAACTTGTAAAAAACTATATGACGCTTACTACATTTAGAATTACTTTTCCTTATTCAAATGGAAAACTTTCAATCGATAAATGTACATATGTAGATACTACAGACTATGAACTTGAATATGAAGCTTCATCTTATGAAGAAGGTAAACGTGAGTTCGTAACTTTAGTTAAAGGTTTTGGTATTGCATATAAAAAATCACAAGCAAAAATTCAAAGAGCATACGATGCACTTAGAAGAAAGATATAAAAGTCCTTGTCAAATGACAAGGACTTTTTTCTATCAAATAAGTATTCTTAGTATAATGTATTCACTACAAATTACTTTATCATTTATTTTGAACCTTCTAATGCTTCTTCTGCTGATGCAGCATTATTAGTTGCAGTACCTGTTACAACCCCGCCGCTCCAATTTACTGAAGTATAGAAATAGTTTCCATCAACTGTTAATTTTGAAGTTGATATTGCAAATGATAGCTTTGAAGATGTATTATTGAATGCATTATTATTCATATTAACTGTTGTAGCTGTTGTAGTGTCTGAAGATGATGATCCTCTTACTTGGACAACATTTCCACCAACATTATCAAATGAGTTACCAATAACATTAACTGTTGTTGATGCATTTGTATTACGTACTGCAATACCACTTGCAGTATTAGCACTACTAAATTCATTATGATTAATATTAACTGTAGTGTTAGCAGCAACACTTGATGATCCTAAGAAAATTGTGAAATTAGCACCAGCCCAATCAAATTTATTATTAGAAATATCAATTGTACCAGCTAATTTTTGTAATCTAATACAATCAATATATACACTTGATGCACAATCTTGTTTAAATGTATTTCCTGTAATTGTTGCATTTGTAACTAATACTGTTGAGTAAATAGCACGATAATGTGTTCTTGAAGATGTTTCAATAATTGTTGAATTTAATAAATTAAATCCATTAACTGCACCACTGATTAGAATTACAGATTGCTCATTTGCACTAGGAGTAGCACCCATTTGACATCCATCAATTGTTATGTTAGATCCACCTTTAATTTCAAATGCTTGAATAGCAGTTAATTTAATGTTTTCAACTTTTACATTTGATGCATTAATTGAAATTGATTGAAGTGTTGAAATGTTTCCATCAACAGTAACACCAGTTAATGTAATGCCACTAGTAGTAATCACAATTGATTCATTATAGTTTTGTGCTAATAATGTAATTGTATCTCCTTCTTTAGCTGCTGCTAATGCATCAGATAAAGTTTCATAAGGAACATTATCAATATACATATTTGCTTTTCCCCAACTAGCTGTTAATGTTAAATTTCCATATGTTGATTCAGAAATTTCAGTAATTATATTACTATTTTGATCAACCCATCCTTTAAAGACATATCCTTCTTTTGTAGGGGTAGGTAAATCCATTTTTGAACCTGATAAATAACTATTAATATTAGTTGCATAAACACCCCAGAAACCATTAGCGCTTGAATCAACTGTAAAGTCTTCTGACACTGGCCATGTAGTACGTTGTTCTTGGAATAAGAATGCACCTAATGAATATCTCCAGAATGCTTCTGTACCAGCTAATAATTGTTCTTTTGTATTTACACCATTAAGTTCAGTAGATTCTTGAGTTGCATCTAAAATATATGCTTTTAACCAAGACCATTTTGCACCATATGTTGCATCTGAGAAGAAACCATAAATAGCTGGGAATGTAGTTGCAAATGAAACCATATCTACAGCTGACCCAGTCTTACCAGACCATGCTTTTGCATCAGTTATAAAGTCTTGTACTAATGCATCACGATTTGCATAATATTTAATATCTTCTGAATTAAATGCGATTGAATATTTTTCAATCCATCTTGCAGTTAATTCAATATCTCCATATGTTAAAGTTGCAGGATTATCAATAATTTTAGTTCCATCATACCATCCAGCAAATTCAACTCCATCTTTAGTAGGTTCTGGTAATGTTACTGTTGCACCAGTTGTATATGAGTTAACAAGTTTAGTAACATAAGTGCCCCAGAAACCATTTGCTTTTTCATTAACTGTAAAGTCCTCTGATTTAGGCCAAGAAGTACGTTGTTCTTGGAATAGGAATGCGCCTAATGAATATCTCCAATAAGCGTTATTACCGTCCGCTAAATAAGATTTAGTAGATGAATCAGTTGATGCTTCAATAACATAAGCTTTTAACCATGCCCATTTTGAAGCATAATTAGCATCAGTGAAAATATTATAAATTCCACTAGCTTCAAACATATTTGAGAAACCAATTGTTGTATCGCCAGTTCCTTTAACCATACCATCAGGTTTATTTCCGGTAATACCATATAATGTCATTGCATCTTTTAAGAAATCATCAACCATATCTTCTCTAGATTCATATGCAGGTCCAAATGATCCACCGACTAGATCATACGTAATTTTATAAGTATTTACTTCGTATTTAGCTGTTAATTCTAAATTACCTTTTTGATTTTCAGTAATAGATGTAATTACTTCATTAGATTGTGTTGTCCATCCAACAAATGTATAACCAGGTTTAGAAGCTGCAATTAAATCAAATTCACTACCAGGTTTATACGAATCTGCTTTTTCATAAATAGTTAAATCTTTTGCATCATAAACTTTTGCATTAATAACTGTACTATTTGTAGCTTCTGTTGGAATGCTTTCAAATACAACATAATCACCAAGATAACTACTTTGAACATTATACATTGCGTTTAATGCTGCACGAGAGTCTGCATCTGCCAAGTTTTCATGCCATACTACGATTAAATCATAATCACTTGTTAAAGTAATTGTACCAGCATCTGAATGGAATTCAACAATTTCATATACATTTTCAAGAGAAGTTTCTTTTAATGCCATATGTTTCCAGTAAACTCTAGTTGAAGTATGTAAAGCTGCTTGAGAACCATCAGAAGTAAATTTCTTGTAATTTGTTAATGTGAATGCCTTAAGTGCTTCAACATTTTCAGCGTATTCACTATAGATAAATTCACCACCATTAAGATCGTATGAGATTGTATAACTTGATATTTCCCATTTAGCAGTTAAAGTTAAATTACCAATTGTACCTTTTTCAATTGATTCAACCTTAGTTTCACCATCAAACCATCCTAAGAAGTCATATCCACTACGAGTAGCATCAGCTAATACGATTGTATCAGTAATAATTGTATAAGATGTTACATTACCATGATCTTCATTTCCATCATTAAGAACGTAAGTAATTGTATAAGTATTTATGTTCCATGTTGCAGTTAATGTAACAGCGTCGATTTGTTCTTCAGAAATCTTAGTAACTTGAGTACCATTTAATGTCCATCCAGCAAATGTGTAACCTTTTCTTACAGGAATAACTGTTGATAAATCTAATCCAACACCTTCATCGTAAGTTGTAGGAACTTCATAATCTGTAGGCCATTCACCTTCAGATAATTCATAATTAATAGGTGATTTAACACCTTGGTATTCCCAACTTGCAACAAGTTCTAAGTTACCAGTTGTACCCGCTTTAATTTCAGTTACTAATTCACCATTTAATAACCAACCTAAGAATTGATATCCTCTTCTTGTAGCTGTTCCTAAGTCAACTTTATCTAAAATAGTATATTTTGTTGTAGGAGTTGCATCATGATTACCACCACTTAAGTTGTAAGAAATAGTATATTCAACAACACTCCAATGAGCTTTAAGTGTAATATCGCCACAAGTACCTTCAACTATTGATTCAACCTTAACATCACCATTATACCAACCAGCAAAGCTGTAACCAGCTTTTGTAGGTGTTAATAATGTTTTACTTTCTTCAATGTTATAGTAATAATTATGGTTTGCAGCAATCACTAATGCGTCTTGACGAGCAACATCAGAGAAGTCAGCGGCAAATCCTGTAAATGTTGCATTACCATTAGAACCTTTAATTTTTTGCAACATACCACCAGTATAGTATCTAATTAAAGTTCTACCATTAGGCCCTGGAGCGCCTGCTTGCTTAATAGCAGTTGTATCACCATTAATTAATTGTTCTAATAATTTATATGTATCTGAAACTTCTGTTCTAGGATTTTCACCATGGATTGATTTTAAATCTTCAAGAATAAATTCAAAGTACCATTTCCACTTAGCAAGCATTTCTGCATTTGCTAAAGCAGTTTTAACGCTTGTAGCAGATGATGATGCAAATACATCTGCAGTATGTGAAGATCCAGCATATTTGTTAAAGTCAGCTAAGAATCCAGTTGCAATTTGATCATATGTTAAGATTCCAGGGTCAACATCTCCACCATCTGCATCGTAAGTGATTCTATAATCAACTGCATTCCATTTTGCAATAAGTGTAATGTTTCCAGTTGAACCTTTTTCGATTGTTTCAACTAATTCTTCACCTACATACCATCCTACGAATTTGTAGCCTTCTTTTTCTGCAATACCAAGTGTAACTTCATTTTCGATATTGTAAGAACTTACAACTTCACCAACATGTTCACCGCCATTTAATTCGTATGTAATTGTATAATCTATAGCTTCCCATTTAGGTTTTAATGTTAAGTTACCAGTTGAACCTTTTTGGATTGTTTCAACTAATTCATCACCTGCATACCAACCTAAGAATTTATAACCTGTTTTTCTAGCTGAAAGAAGTGTAACTTCATCTTCAACAGTATAACTAACTACACCAGGTTGTAAGCTTTCAGGTAAATATGAAGCATAACTTTCAAATGAAACAGTAGTACAATCAACTGTTGTATATTTACTTGATAAATCACCACTAATAGCTTTGTATTGTTCATTCCAAATATCATTATTAACTTTTAACAAGAAGATTGCAACGTTTTGTGTTGCGTATCCTGAAATTGATGGAGTATCTTTAAGCATATTTTCTAAGTACTCAGTAGATTGATCTTGATCTTGTGCTACTGGAATTAAATATCTGAAAATCCATGACCATTTAGCATACATTTCTGCATTTTTCCAGAAGTTTGTTTTAGATCCATTTGACCAATATTGTTCAGGAGAAGTAATAGTAGTCTTCGCAAAATCAGAGTAGTCTTTTAGGAATTCATCTACAATTTCTTCATGTGATGAAACTACTTTAAAGTCTACATCATAAGAGATAGCATATTCAATAATTTCCCATTTAGCTACAATTTCAACATCATTTGCAGGCATATTAGCTGGAACTTCTTTATCCCATCCTGTAAATGTATAACCTACTTTTGTTGGATCTGCAGGTTTTACTACAGCTTCGTTATAATCATAAACTACTTCTTCTTTAACGCCATCTACATTAATTGTTAATGTATATTCATTTACTTGCCATTTTGCAACTAAGTTTAGATTACCATTAGTACCAACTTCAATTTTTTCAACTAATTCGCCGTTTAAATACCATCCTAAGAAAGTATAGCCAACGCGTTTTGCAGGAGCAAGTTTTACTTCTTCTTCAACATTGTATGCTAAAGTAGGTTCTTCAGTATATTCACCACCTGCTAAATCATAAGCAATTGAATATTCAACTGGAGTCCATTTTGCTACTAACTTAACATCACCAAGTTGATCTTTGCTAATTTTATCAACTAATTCACCATCAAGCATCCATCCATCAAAAATGTAGTATGCTCTTTTTGCAACTGGTAATTCAGCTAAACCAACACCTTCTTCATAGTTATCAGGAACTTTAACACCTGCATAGAATTCACCACCTGCTAAATCATAACTGATTTCGTAGTTGATTGATTCCCATTTAGCTACTAAAGTAACTGCACCCATTTTTAAAGCACTGATTGAATCAACTAATTCACCATTTAAATACCAACCTAAGAAAATGTAGTTTTCTCTTACAGGAGTAGGTAATTTAGCAAGGCCAATACCTGAAACATAACTTGTTTCAACAATTTCGCCTTCTTCAAAGTTACCACCACCAAGTTGATAGATTATGTCATATTTTGCATTATCGATAAAGCTTGCTTGTAATGTAATAGATTCGCTAACAGGCATTTTCTTAAAATCCCATTTAACTAAGCCATCAAACCATCCAGCAAACTTACATCCTTCTTTTTCTAAATCTTGAACTTCAGGAATTAAAGTGCCACTAACAACTTCAATTGTTTCAATAAGATTACCTTCTTCATCTAAGAAAGTAACTTTTACAACACCTTTTTCAATATGTTCAAGTTCTATTTCACCACATTCACAATGTCCATCTTCAAAACAGTGAATGTGTGTATCATCAATAATTGTACAAGATGCAAGTACAACTAGAGAAAATACAAATACTAATGAAAGTATTAGATTTTTAAACTTTTTCATGTTATCCTCCGTGTATAGTTTAGGCCAAGAAATGTAAGCCTTTTCATACATAACTATTATAACATAAAATATGTATTTCTCGCAAGTATAAAACCAATAAAACAATCATATTTTTAATAATAACAGTTTATAGAGGTTTAGCTTTTTATACTATTCACACGACAATAAAAAAACAATCAACATTTATATGTTGATTGTTTTTATTCATCTTCATCTTCTGCTTCTTCGTCTTCATCTAATCCTTTAGAAAAAGAATTAAATATTTCACTATTACGTAATTCTTTTGGTAAGAAAATAGTAATATCTTCATTATTATATCCTACTTGTAGTTCATTCTCATTAATAATAATAGGACGTTTTAATACACTTGGATATTCAATAATAAAGCTAACAAGCGCTTGAACACTCATTTGTTCTGGTTCAAGTTTCTTTTCTCTAAATATTTTTGATCTAGTTGAAATGATATCTTCAAAGCCGTTTTCGCTATTTGCAAGCATTCTAAAAATATCTTCTTTACTAAGTTTGATACTAAAAATATTCTTTTCAGAATATGGAATATTATATTGATCAAACCATTTTTTCGCTTTTCTACAAGAAGCACAACTTGGTGTTGTATAAATTTGTATCATGCGTCTCACCTCATTTTGTATTATATCATATTTTTTATATAAATTCAATACTTTTTTTATTTTTTTTAGCTTTTTTTGTGTTTTGTTTGACTTAACATTTTTAATATTATATAATAAGTTAAACAAGTGATAAGGAATAGTAACTATATTTTTTGTTTTTTTAGAGAAAGAAACCATTGATGTGAAAGTTTCTAAAACAAATTTTAGTGAATGGGCCTTTGATGTGTAATGAGGAAATGCATTACCGTAACTTATGCGTTAAATAGATAATAAGGGAAAATATAA
>JAEIGA010012447.1_pt1 | contig 12915 bp, 8 predicted proteins | sample 9270691 | NCBI WGS metagenome assembly JAEIGA01 (sample SAMN17057246, study PRJNA624740) | gut metagenome | biome: biome; isolation source: fecal sample | host: Bos grunniens | place: China: Xizang | collected 2019 | reverse complement strand
TTAGTATTAAACTTGCTAATGGGTTGTTAATTTGCGCCTCCGCCGAAGAGGATGTCACCACGCTCTCTGCTATCCTCACCGACATTTGGCCATACAAAAAAGTCCCGACAAGGCTCTTGCTGCATTGTCGGGACAAAGGTACGGGGGCGTTTTGACAACTTCTGTCAATGGCTATTTTTCTTCGTGATAAATCGTATTTTTTAGCGCCTCGATTTTTCCTTTGATATACTCCTCAAAGTCGGGCGAGAGGATGCGGATGTCGTGCATAAGGCCCAGGGTGAAGCGCCCGATGCCCGCATAGTCGCAGACCGCAGTATCGAGGAGCCAATGCCCCTGGTCTATTGGGGTGAGGTCGCGCGTTGCGAGTGGGTACTCCTCCACCAGGAGATTGTGGGCCATCATACCGAGTTCGAGTTGCACCCTGCGCTGCTCGAAGCCCGTGATGCGGAAGATGTCGATGTAGCCCTCGTGGTGTTCGGCCTCACTCTGCCACCCCTCTGCCAAGACCTCCACCGAGCCGATGCGGGCCGTGTTGAAGAGTTTGTTTTTGCCCGACTCCGGCTCATAGCACCACACCTGGACATAGTTCGTGGTAAAGCCAAAGGGCTCAACAAGCCTATCACGCACAATACCCGTATGGGAGGATGCGTAGCGCCTCAAGATTACCTGCCTGCGCCCACCGATAGCCTCCACCAAGCGATTGACATTCACGGCGTTCTTGCCCTCCACGACGCACTCCGCAAGCGAGGTGCAGTTATAGACCGAGGTGAGTTTCTTACGCAGATTTTGCTTAATGACATTGGTGTTGTCGAGCCCCTCAATGAGTTGATTTACGATGTGTGCCTCCTCGTCGGTGAAGTGGATGAGTTGGGAAATCTCCTTGAAGTAGCGGCTCTCCTTGCCGAGGCGGTAGATACCCCCCTCCTTGCGTTGCACCACAAAGCCCGCCTCCTTGAAGGTGTCGATGTAGCGATAGACCGAACGGTAGGAGGTGCCAAGTCGCTCGGCCATATCCTCCACGGTGTAGTTGTTGTTGCCCGTCATCATCTTCATCAGACGCAGCACTCGCTCAATTTTCGGCTGTTCCATATCACTCTCCGCAAGGCCATTAGAGTCCCTCGGCCCCCAAAGTTATGAAATTTTCTCGTTGCTCCCTCGCCTTTGGGCCACAAAATACCACAAGTCCCAACAATTGACATACATCTGTCAAAAAAAGACTTCGTCACAAAAGCAACAAAAAAGGGTTTGCACCCTACCGAGCGCAAACCCTTATATATAATATTGATATGGACTATTTTGCAAGCAGCATATAGCCCCAAGCAGCGAGGTCGATCTGGTCGCCGGCCGAGAAGATTCGGGGCTCGCCACAAGCGCACATCCACTCGCCTGCCTCAGCCTCAGTGAAGGTGAAGGTGGTAGGCTCAGCCGAGAAGTTGAAGAGACACAGCACGGTGTTCTCCTCCTTCTGGCGGGTGAAGGCCAGCACATTCTCGCCTACGCCCTCAACGAACTGCACGGGAGCCACATTCTCGCCTGCAGCCAGAGCCTTATTGGCGTGGCGGAACGAGCAGAGTTTGCTGTAGAACTCGCGGTACTCCTTGCCGTACTCCAGGTCTACGAGCTCCACTACGGAGTCCTTCTCGAAGAACTGCAAGCGGCGGTTAAGACCAATCTCCTGACCGGTGTAGATCAGGGGCTGCGACTTGGGCATAACGAAGGTGAGGGCAGCAAGAGCCTTGTGGGCGTCGCCCATACGCTCAAACTCGGTACCTGCCCACGAGTTCTCGTCGTGGTTGGAGGTGAACATCAGGCGCATAGCGGGCGCGGGGTACTTCTCGTCGTCGCGTGCCATATACTCCTTGAGGTCCTTCACGGTCTTGGCGTTGGTCTTAATGGTGCCGTCGCCAGCCACATTCTTGGTCTCGCTACCGCCCTTGGCCATAGCGTTGAAGATGTGGTGGAGCTCCCAAGCATAGGTAGCGTCGAAGCCCGACTCGTGGAGCCAGGTCTCCTCGCCCTCAGCAAGGAGGTATACCTCGGGATTGATCTTGCGGACCTCCTCCCAAGCTCTCTTCCAGAAGTCGCCGGGAACATTCATTGCAACATCGCAGCGGTAGCCGTCCACGCCCTTCTCAATCCAGAACTTCAGAGCGTCGAGCATAGCCTCACGCATATCTTGGTTGTTGTAGTTGAGTTTGGCGATGTCGGTCCAGTCGTACTCCACGATGGGAAGGCCGGTATTCTCGTCCATCACATACCAATCCTTCTTGCCCTCTTTCCACCAGTTGGCATCCCTGGAGGTGTGGTTGGCAACCCAGTCGATGATGACCTTCAGGCCGAGGTCGTGAGCAGCATCGAGGAAGCTCTCGAAGTCCTCCATAGTACCGAACTCGGGGTTCACGGCCTTGTAGTCGATGATGGAGTAGTAGGAGCCGAGCGAGCCCTTGCGATCCTCTACGCCAATGGGGCTGATGGGCATAAGCCATACGATATCCACACCCATCTCCTTCAGAGCGGGCAGATACTCCTCAGCAGCAGCGAAGGTACCCTCCTCGGTAGCCTGGCGAACATTGAGCTCATAGACCACCGAATTGTACTTGTCGAAATTATCGGCGGGCTGGTTGTTGCAGCCAAAGCAACCGAACAGAGTCGCAACGAGTGCGACAAAAGCAAAAAATCTCTTCATAGTCTGTTTTTTATTTAGCGTTTAGATTACTCATTCACAATAACATATCCGTAGGCGGGAATCTCAACACTGAGCTTGCCACCTGCAAGCGAAGCCTTGCCGCCCTCGGCCGCAAGAGCCACCTGGGCGCTCTCCACACCCACCATCTCGGGCATCTCGACCTCAACGGTGCGAGCCTCGGGGCGAACATTCAGCGCAACAACCACCCACTGGTCCATATAGTGGCGCACAAAGACAAAGACATCGTCGTTGGCAAGGAGCGTGCGGTAGTCGCCATACATCAGAGGCATCGACGAGCGGCGATACTTGAACATAGCCTTGGTCGCAGCGAGCTCCCTCTGCTGGAACTCGTTGTAGCCATCGAACTCCATCATATAGCGGTTGTCGGGGTCGTTGGCACCGGGGATACCATACTCATCGCCCTGATACACACAAGGAACACCGGGAACGGTCGAGATGATGGCCTTCAGCAGCGACAAGCGAGCATAGCCCTTGGTGTTGTCGCCCACGCCCACCTTGCGGTGCCAGCCCTCGGCCTTATCGTCGGGGCACCAGAGCGACATATCGCCACCTGCCAGCGACAGGAAGCGGGGCTTGTCGTGGTTGCCGGTGATGTTACCCATTGTGTGGTGGGAGCCATAGGCAGCCTCGGACTCCTCCACTACCCTTGCGATATCGCGCATCGAACGGCTCTCGTCAACTATAACATCGCGCGAGGTGTGGTAGAGGTTGAAGTCAAACTGCGAGTCGATCATACCACTCTTCACATAGGAGCCAATGAGCTCCACATCGCCGTAGGTCTCGCCAATCTGCCAGATGGCGCGGTCGGGCATCGAGGACTTCATCTTGCCGGTGAGCATACGCCAGTAGTTCAGAGGAATATGTTTGCAAGCGTCGTGGCGGAAACCATCGAAGTCGAATGTGCGCAGCCAATGGAGAGCCGAGTCGGTCATAGGCTCACACACCTCCGCACGGCGGGTGTCGAGGGTGGGGATATGCTCATCGAACCAGGTGGTAAGGCGTGTTTCGCCATCCCACAGACCGATATTCTTGCGACCATCGGGCAACATAAGGTCGGTGGTCCAGTCGGGGTGCTCCTTCAGCACGGGCGAGTTGATGTGGAGGTGGTTGGCTACATAATCGAGAATCACATTGAGCTCATTAGAGTGTGCCTCCGCAAGCATCGTGTGGAGCTCCTCGTCGGTGCCGAAACGCTTATCCACCACGGTGCTTAAGATGGGCCAATAGCCGTGGTAGCCCGAGAACTTGGTGTCGGGGTTGCGGTTCTGACCCCACGCATCGTAGGGGTTCTGGGTGATGGGCGAGATCCAGATGGTCGTAATGCCCAGGTCGGTGAAGAAACCGTCCTCAATCTTCTGGGTGATACCCACGATGTCGCCACCCTGGTAGTCGACCTTGTCCAACACCTCGGGCGAGTTCAGCTTCCAGTCGTTCTCGGTGGTGCCGTTCTTGAAGCGGTCGATCATCAGTGAGTAGAGAATCTGCGAGTGGAAATCCTGACGGCGGATATCCTTCGAGTCAACCACCACCTTGCCCTTCTCCAAGGGGAGGAGCACATCGTTGAAACGGCCCGACTCGGAGGCAGCAAAGACGCGCAGTGCCGAACGCTCATAACCTTTAGCCTCGGCGGGGATGGTAACCTCAATAGTGTTGCCCTCAATCTTCACATCGCCCAGCCTGATGTTCTGCCACATTGCCACAGCCTCAACTACGGGCTTGGTGGCAACGATGGTGACAACACCACCCTTTGCCTTGGTGGAGGACATAAAGCTACCCTCGGTGTCGCGTGCGCCGCCGAGCACAACAATGGAGAGTTTCGACTCGTCGTGCCATACATCGATGGTCGAGATGAGCACATCGCTCTGGGTCGTAACCTCAAACTCCGACCAGTTGTCGGCAGTGGCCACAATCTGGAGTCGCTCATCGTCGGTTGTAAGATTGGTAGCACCCTCCCACTGGGGATAGTAGTCCGTGAGGAAGTGGGCGGTAGTGCCCTTCTTGAGAGTGAGTGGGATTACCGCGGAACTGTTGCCCAGGGCGAAATCCTGAGCAGGGGTGCACTGCACAAAAAGGAGTGCCAGCAGCGACACCGAAGCCGCCACCAAAATGCTAAATAGCGATTTGAGTTTCATATTGTTATGTTTTTAAGCTGTTTGTATTCAACCCTTGTGACACCTTCCCAGCAAAGCGCTTTTACTCGGCGCACAAAATACAAAGGTACAAAAATTTACTCAAACGAAAGAATTTGCTCTAAAAGTAAATGGTAAAAGTATGGTTGTCAAGACAGAGAATTACTCTGCAAATACCTATATGATGATATCCTTTTGTTGGGAATGCATTTCCCTATTATATTCCCAAAGAAAAAGTTATGGCTTTTTCTCTTTTGTTTAAGATTTTGAGTAACTTTGTGAATCATAAAACTCTATCTAAAACTAATTTCAGATGAAGGAAGCCGGCTATGTATACATTCTTACCAATCCAAGTTTTAAGGAGGATTGGGTGAAAATTGGTAAAAGTTCTCGCCCCGTTGACATTCGCTCAAAGGAGTTGGACAACACCGCCGTTCCCCTGCCTTTCGAGATTTATGCAACCCTTAAAACGGTTAAATATGAGCAAGTTGAGAAGCAGTTACATCGTATGATAGATCGCTTAACTGACTTGCGCATTCGCCAAAATAGAGAGTTCTTCAATGTGTCGCCAGCGAAGGCTTTGGATATTCTGAAAGATATATCTACTACTCTTGATGATGCTGTGATAGACGAGGTCTATTTAGGGGATGCACGATTCAAAGTTAACGAGGAAGGCGGTTCGGATGTGCTGCATAAGAAAGTTCGTCCACGATTCAAGTTTAGTATGGTAAATATTCCAATCGGAGCTACACTTACATTTATTCCCACGGGTATTGAGGTTAAGGTGGCGGATGAAGACCATATTGAATACGAAGGTCGCATATATAAATTATCTCCATTTGTCGGAACATTTATGCCAGAGGAGAAACGCAATACTTCGGGTGCATATCAAGGTGCGAGGTATTTTGCATACAAAGGCGAGGTTCTTGATGAACTTCGCACACAGATAGAGAAACTAAGTCAAAAGTAATTAGTTATAAGTGGATTAGAAGCTTTCGGAGCGAAGCGACAAGTCCCCCTTTGTCAAAGGGGGATTTAGGGGGAATATAAAAACTTAGATCACAAAGAAAAGGCAGACCCAAAAGGTCTGCCTTTTCTTTGTGATCCCGTTGGGGCTCGAACCCAAGACCTACAGCTTAGAAGGCTGTTGCTCTATCCAACTGAGCTACGGAACCGGTTTTGCGGGGCAAAATTACTACTTTTTTTGGTCTTAGCAAACAATTCGCACCCTTTATTTGGGAAGGACAATATCCAGAGGTCCGTGGTAGTAGACATAGACATTGTGTGTCTCGCTCTTGGCATCAACGGTGATATAATACTTACCCTCAAGGGTCGACACGGTAACCTTACCCTCCGTCAGAAAGCCGTAGTAGTCGCCGATATAGCCATCCTTGGCCACGCCATAGTAGCTTCCGCCCCAATACTGAAAGCCCGTGGCGGGGTCTATGAGGTCGAACTTCGACAGGGCAATATACTTACCCGCATAGCCCACCTGGTACTCACCCTCGGGACTTGCGGTGCCATCGGGCAGCAGCAGGTCGAGAATCATAACCTCTTTTTCGCCATTATTATCCTTGCTTGTGAGCTCAATGGAGAAGTTGTCGTAGTCGCGGTAGTTGAGGTAGATGTTGTCGAATCGTTTGCAGATGACGCTCTCGGCCACGAAATTGACATCTTTGGTGAGGGTTGAGACGGGCTCCTGGTAGTTCTCCACATCGAGCCACCCTTCGCACGAGCTCACGCCCAAAGCCACAATCAGCGCTGCGGCTACGCTCAATAATCTCTTCATAGTCATACTCTATCTCTTTCTCGTTTTTTTGTTTATTCCAATACTAAAACGGCCTTTGAGGCTAATCTATTGTCCGCCCCCCACGGCACGACTAACTCTCTTCCGCCTGGTTCTCTTCTGCCGGCTTACTTACGGCCACCTTGCCGAGTCGCATAAGTTCGGCCTTGAGCTCCGTTTCGCTCAATCCGCGCTTAATGGAGCCCTTGTGTGCCACCGAAATAGCACCAGTCTCCTCCGACACAACAACCACAATCGCATCGCTCTCCTCGCAGATGCCCATTGCGGCCCTGTGGCGCATACCGAACGCGAGGGGCACTTCGCTCTTCGTTGAGGGCAGTACACACTTGGCTGCGGCTATTCGGCCTCCTGCAACGACCATTGCGCCGTCGTGAAGAGGGGAGTTTTTGAAGAAAATGTTGCGGATGAGCGACGAGTTGATGTTGGCGTCGATTTTCACACCCGTTTCGATGATATCATCGAGAGAGCCATCCTGCTTGATGACAATGAGTGCTCCTGTGAGTGTGGAGCTCATATCGCCCGAGGCCCTGACGATGGGGTCGATAATATCGTCAATATCTTCGTGTTTGGCTCGTCGTGCGGGGCTCAATAGGCGGTAGACGATGGCCAGAGGGCCTGTTTGCTGGCTATTGGAGCCGAGGGTTTGCAGGAACTTGCGTATCTCGCTCTGGAAGATGATTATCAGCGCAATAAGTCCCACGCTGACCACCGAGCCGAGGATGCCCGTCATAAGTTCCATATTGAAGGCTCGGGCCACAACCCACGAGATGTAGATAATGAGGATGCCGGCGAGGATGCTTGTAGCCTGCGTGCCTCGTATAAGTTTATAGATATAGTAGATGATGATGGCGACCAACAGGATGTCGATCACATCGATTATAGACATCTTAATAAACCCCATAGCCTTTCGATACCAATATATATAATATATAATAACACTCTCTGCCCAACGGTCGCTCCGCCCTCCCATTAAGGGCCTTATGTGGGGTGTGCGACCATTCTATCCCCCAAAATTACAAAAAAGAATTAATAATGCAAAAGCCCCCACCTACCTTTGGTTGTTCGCTCCCCAAAAAAAGTGGTGAGGCTCCCGAAAGGGCCCCACCACCGGTGAACTTATCTAAAAAGTTACTACAAGCCTATTTTGCTGCCTTTTTGGCCTCTTTCTTCTCGGCGCGGCTCATCAGGTCATAAGCAACGGGAGTTGCAATGAAGATCGACGAGAGGGTACCGATAATCACACCGAACATCAGTGCGAATACGAAACCGCGGATTACTGCACCACCGAAGAGGAAGATTGCGAGCAGAGTTACCAGAGTGGTACCCGAGGTGTTCACCGTACGAGCCAGAGTGGTATTAACAGCTGCATTGATGGTCTCCTTCAGGTCGCGCTTGGGATAGAGAGTGGTGAACTCACGGATACGGTCGAAGATAACCACCTTATCGTTGATCGAGTAACCGATAATGGTAAGGATTGCTGCGATGAACGACTGGTCAATCTCGAGGTTGAAGGGGAGCAGACCGTGCAAGAGCGAGAAGGCACCCAAGGTGAGGAATGCGTCGTGTGCAAGAGCAACAACCGAACCTGCACCCCACTGCCACTTCTTGAATCGGATGATGATGTAAAGACCGATAGCGATGAGTGCGAAGAATACCGAGATGAAAGCACCACGGGTGATATCCTTTGCAACGCTGGGGCCTACCATATCGGCCTGAATGATACCGTTGGGGTTGGTAGCGGTCGAGGTGAACTCGTCGATGGTGAGCTCCTTGGTGTAGAGGCCCTTAACGCCCTCGTAGAGCAGCGACTCAACCTGTGCGGTAGCCTCGTCGCTCTGGTCGGCGTGACGATACTGGGTAACGATACGCATAGTAGCGTCATCGCCAAACTGCTTAACCTCAAACGATTTCTCGTTGGACTCACCCTCTGCTGCGTCGAATACAACTTGCAGACCCTCACGAACCTGATCGGCGCTCACGGACTGGTCGAAGCGTACAACGAAGGTACGGCCACCCGAGAAATCAACGCCGTAGTTCAAACCACGGGTCGAGAGCGATACAACCGAAGCAACGATGAGAACGAGCGATACGAGGTAGGAAACCTTGCGGCCGCCGATGAAGTTAACCTTGGTGTTGGCAAGGAACTTGTCGGTAGCTTTGCTCGAGAACTTCACATCTTTGTTCTTTGCCACGCGTGCCATAAAGATCATACGGGTAAAGAAGAGCGAGGTGAAGAGCGAGGTGATGATACCGATGATAAGGGTGGTAGCGAAGCCCTGAACGGGACCTGTACCGAAGACGAACAGCACGATACCGGTGATGATGGTGGTGATGTTCGAGTCGATAATGGCGCTCATTGCGTTCTTGTAACCTGCGGTGATAGCGTTTGCGAGGTTCTTACCAGCCCACAACTCCTCTTTCACACGCTCGTAGATAATAACGTTGGCGTCCACTGCCATACCCAGAGTCAGCACGATACCGGCGATACCGGGGAGGGTCAGAACGGCACCAAACGAAGCGAGGATACCGAAGAGGTAGAATACGTTGCAAATCAGAGCAATGCTTGCCACAACACCTGCGCCGCTATAGAAGAAGATCATATAGAGCAGTACGAGGGCAAATGCGATAACGAACGAGATGAGCGAAGCGTTGATACTCTCTGCACCCAGCGAAGGACCAACCACGGTGTCGTGAATGATGCGGGCGGGGGCGGGGAGTTTACCCGACTTGAGCACATTTGCAAGGTCGGTAGCCTCGGTGATGGTGAAGTTGCCGGTGATAGCCGAGCGGCCGCCGGTAATCTCGTTCTGAACGGTGGGAGCCGAGTAAACTACGCCATCGAGAACGATAGCGATGCTCTTACCGATGTTGGCTTTGGTCATACGGGCCCAAACATTGGCACCGCTTGCATTCATAACCATATCAACCTCGGCGGAGCCACCGGTCTGCGAGTACTGGGGCGAAGCGTCAACTACCGAGCCACCATCCAGGGGAGCCTTGCCGTCACGGCCATCTGCCTTGATAGCGAAGAGCTCATATACGGTGCCGGCCTCGTCGATAGCCTTGGCGCTCCACAAGAAGCGTACATCGGGGTTGATAACAGCCTTAACGCGGGGATTCTCCAACATTGCGTTGATGGCAGCGATGTCGTAGCTCATAGCGCGACCTACAACGGGACCACCATAGGTGTTGATCTCGAGTTTGCCAAGCAAGGGGTTGTTTTTGATGTAGGCCTCGCGAGCGGCGTTCTCCGACACCTCTGCGCCCTCGAGCTCTGCTACGAGGTCACCCTCGGCAGCCTCGCTCTTAACCTCCTTGGTTGCGTTGTCGGCGCTCTGCATCTCCCTCAATACGCGGTTTGCACGCTCGAGCTGGGGGATAACCTCGCTACCGTTGTAGGTAGCCCAGAACTCCAACGAAGCGGTACCCTGAAGGAGCTTACGAACACGCTCGGGCTCCTTAACGCCGGGAAGCTCAACCAAGATGCGGCCCGAGTTCTCAAGACGCTGAATGTTGGGCTGTGCTACACCGAAGCGGTCGATACGGCTGCGGAGAACATTGTAGGAGTTGGAGATGGCGCTCTCTGCCTCTGCGCGAAGTGCGTCAATAACCTCCTCGTTGGAGCTATTGAGAGTCACTTTCTCCTTCATGACCTGATTGTTGAAAATCAGAGCGAGGGGTGCGCCATTGGACTGACGGTCGTAGGCTTTAGCGAACGCCGAGATGAAGTCGCCCTGATTGCCGGCTTTGGCCTCCTCGATAGCTGCGAGGAAAACGGGGTCCTTCGAATCGTTCGAGAGAGCCACAATGATATCCTCTACGGCAATCTCGAGCATTACGTTCATACCACCGCGGAGGTCAAGACCGAGGTTGATCTCTTTCTCTTTTACCTCTGCGTAGGTAAATTTCTTCACGAGTACATTGTAAACAGGTTTGGACTTAACGCTGTCGAGATACTGCTGCTCCTTCTCGATGAGGAGAGCTGCGCGGTAAGCCTCTTCGCTTTTGCCTGCTTTGGCCAAATCTGCCTCGGTAACGGTGGTAGCAGCAACCTGCTCAATAGCATATTTCTCTGCTTTGTTCTCCACCCTCATCGAAACAAATGTGAACGAAAGCTGGTAAGCGCACGCGATAGCCAAGACGATCGCGATGAATTTAATAAGACCTTTGTTCTGCATTTTTTTGATAGGTTTTGAAAAATTATTGTTTGTTTTGATTTTTGTCGTTGTTGCCTGCCCTCTCACGCGCGTAACACGCGCAATCGCGCAATTAGCCCGCAAAACTAACCAAAATAATTCAATCTGCAAAATTAATATCACTAATCATCCCTCTCCAGAGTGTTTTTTCTGGGGCGGGGGAGGGAGGAAGGGAGGGGTGTGGTCGGAAGTTTTTTGGCGCGGATGTTGCATCTTTGAAGTGTGAAGTTTTACCAATTTAACACTATAAGAGTTATGAAAGAGGAAAAATGCGGCACCAAGACTAGTGGGTGCGACACCAAGGACGAGAAGAAGGGTGGCACCACCTGCACCACCTCCAAACCCCACGAGGAGAAGCACGAAAAGAGTCGTGGGTGTGGTTGTGGCACCAAAAAGTAACCACCCCTTCGGCGCGCATATTCTCGCGCGAGAAATGATATGGGTGGGGCCAGAGAAAGTCTTTGGTTTTTGCTTTGTTTGCGGGCACGAAAAATGCGTTGCCCGCGATTTTTTTTTTGGCTTATCGTCGGTGGGGTAAATTATCCTCCAAACCCCCTTGGGAAGGCGCGAGACCTCCGATTTTGGAGGCGCGAGAGGTGTGGTTGTGAGAATCTCTTTTTGCCCTCTGCGGGGCCCTCTGCGGGGCTTTGTAGAGGAAATGTTAAGTTTGTGTTATGCCCATTTTAAGTTATTGTTAATTAAGTGAAGTGGTGGTTCGGTGGTGTGAAAAAGCAATTACATTTGTAGCGTGGAAATGTGCTAATTCACTAAACAAACAATAAATGTCGACTATTTACATTTTTGCCGTTATCGTACTGCTGCTTCTTGCAGTCGGCGGTTTGTATGTGGGTGTCTCCAATGACGCTGTGAACTTTCTGAACTCGGCCATTGGTTCCAAGGCAGCACCCAAAAAAGTAATCCTCACGGTTGCATCCATTGGTATTCTTATCGGTGCGCTCACTTCGAGCGGTATGATGGAGGTGGCTCGTAGCGGTGTGTACTACCCACAATTCTTTACATTCCACGAGGTTATGATTCTCTTCCTCGGTGTGATGTTTGCCAATGTGATTCTGTTGGATGTATTCAACTCGCTGGGCTTGCCCACCTCGACAACCGTTGCTCTGGTCTTCGGACTTTTGGGTTCGGCAATCGCTGTGTCGGTGACCAAAGAGCCTATCATTGGTGCAGATGGCAACCCCGAGACGCTCATCAACTCGGGCAAGGCGCTGGCAATGATTGCCGCCATTCTGCTCTCGGTTGTGCTGGCCTTCATTACAGGTACGGTGTTGATGTTCTTGAGCCGTCTTTTGTTCACCTTCCGCTACCACAAACAGCTCCGCCGTTGGGGTGCGCTGTGGTGTGGTGTAGCATTCACCATCATTGTCTACTTCGCCCTCATCAAAGGTTTGAAGTCTTCGGGCTTGGCTGTGGATCTGGTGGCCTATATCAACGACCACACGATGCTCTGCCTGGGCATTGTCTTTGTGGCCAGCTCGCTTTTGATGTTCCTCCTGCAGCTGCTGAAGGTTAACATCCTCAAGGTGACCATCTTGGCGGGTACTTTTTCGTTGGCGTTGGCATTTGCGGGTAACGACCTTGTGAACTTTATCGGTGTGCCTCTGGCGGGTCTTGACTCGTGGAGGATTGCCGAGGCTTCGGGCAACCCCGATATGTTTATGGGCGCACTCAATGAGCCCGTGAAGGCAGATACCCTCTTCCTGATTCTTGCGGGCGTGATTATGATTTTGACCCTATGGACTTCCAAGAAGACCCAGAATGTGAGCGACACGGAGCTTTCGCTCTCCTCGACACAGGACGATGGCGCCGAGAAGTTCGGTTCGTCGGCATTCTCGAGGGCTATTGTAAGGGTTGCAGTGGGTTGCAGCCGCTGGTTTGAGGACCACACTCCCAAGCGTATGCGCTTGGCTGTGGCTCGTCGTTTCGAGGCTCCCTCTGCCACCGAGCTTGGTGCCGACTATGGCCAGTATGACCTCATCCGTGCAGCCGTAAACCTCACCGCAGGCTCAATGCTCATCATCATCGGTACCTCGTTGCAGCTGCCCCTCTCGACCACCT
>JAEIGA010012446.1_pt1 | contig 12916 bp, 10 predicted proteins | sample 9270691 | NCBI WGS metagenome assembly JAEIGA01 (sample SAMN17057246, study PRJNA624740) | gut metagenome | biome: biome; isolation source: fecal sample | host: Bos grunniens | place: China: Xizang | collected 2019 | reverse complement strand
TAGTTACTTCCGGCGTAGCCGCCTTGATCTGCTGCGCAAATTGCGGTTGCAGATAAAAGTACGCAAAAGATTGCGAGTATTGCAAATATACTTGTTTTTGAATCCATATTATCACCTTTATGTTAGATATTAATAGTGTTGAAAAGTGAATTTGAAATCACTTATTAATTTCAAATTAACTCCTCTTTGCACAAATAACTATATGAAAAAGGACGTATATAAAGTTTTTCGAATGCAAGTGCCCACTTACATCTTTAAATGATAAAAAAACAAATTTAAAAGATTATTATAAAAAAATAACAAGTTTAAAATAGATAATAAAGATTTAAACGATAAAAAACTATTTTTAATATGGTGATTATATCTGAAAAAATGGTGCTGTAAAAAATTTAAAAATAAAAAAAAAGAGGAAAAAAGGGTTCGAAATTTAGTCATTTGCTAAATTGTCGAAGTATCCTTGAATAAATACGACTGGTGTTCCTTTATCTCCGGAACCACTTGTCAAGTCACATAATGAACCGATCAGGTCGGTCAGTACTCTTGGAGTTGTTCCTTCGGTAATCATTTGTCCAGTTAAATCTTTAGCTTTATTTTTTATTTCTTCTTTAATAGCTTCTTTCAATTCATCACCTTTCAAATCAGCGAATTTATTGTCAGAAACATATTTTAATTTGATTTCATTTGGATATCCTTTTAATCCGTCTGTATGTGCTGGTGAAACAACAGGGTCAGCCAATTCCCAAATCTTTCCAACAGGATCTTTAAATGCACCGTCACCGTAAACCATTACTTCAATTTGTTTGCCGGTAAGGTCAATCAATCTTTTTTGAACTTCTTTGACTAAAGTATCTCCAGTTTTTGGGAACAATTTTAATTTTTCTTCAGTTGCTTTGTTAGAACCGAGTAATCCATAATCAGGGTTAAATCCGGAATCTCCAATAGGTTCGTTTAAAACTTCATGCAATCCGTAAACATTAGCTCCCAGTTCCTTAAGCATTTTGGTGGTCTTTTCTCTTGTATGGATATCACAAGTCAAAACATCGTTGGTGTAATCGAGAATTGTTTTTACATTGTTGGAGAACACGAATTCTACTTCACAGTCTTCGCTTTCAATCAATTCCTTGTAAAAGTTAATCATATTTATTCCGGTAAAAGGGTGTATCCATGAACCGAAACTTTTAAAGTATTCATTTTCAGTTATGATGCTTCCCAAATTGAATCCGCTTTGGTCTAAAAGTTGTTCATCTAAAATTCCGTTTCCCACTTCATCGGCAGGGAAAGATGTTAAAAGGGTAATCTTGTCCATTCCTCTGGCAATACCTTTTAAAATGATGGAAAATCTATTTCTACTTAAAATAGGGTTTGTCACCCCAATGTTTTTAGATGGAAATTTGTTTTGCAAATCTTGTGCAATATCATCTACTGTAACATAATTTCCTTCGGAAATGCCCACAACTGCTTCTGTAATTGCAACGATATCCTTGTCTTTAAATTCAAATCCTTCGCTTTCTTTTGCAGCCATAAGTGAATCTACAACAATTGTTGCCAAATCATCGTTTTCTTTAATAATTGGTGTTCGTATTCCACGAACTACTGTACCAACACATCTCATTTTTTATTACTCCTAATGACTATAAATGTTATGTCGGAATAAAATTTCCAACACCCATATATTTTATATTTTTAATTTTATTTATATGTTAAGATTTTTTTGCTTATCCTCCACTTTGATTCAAGTGTGGGATTGTGAATTTTGACTATTTTTATTAACAAGTTCTCCTATACAATTAATTAATTGAGGTTATTGTGGAACTGAAAATATTTTGATATTGTTTCTGAATGCTTCTTTTTAATTTTAGGGAAGTATAGTGCCGATAATGCATTTCTGATGATGTCAACTATTTCAGTTCCCGGATGCTTTCGATTTGTGAAGATTGAAGATTATTCAATCTCAATTTTTTATTTAAATTGATTGTGATATGATGGCAAACGATAAAGACCTGAACTATTTGGATTATTCAAAGGACGCAATTGAAGATAATACTGTTCAAACCACATTCAAATTCACAGAAATCCCAAAATCTGATAAGGCTTTAAAATTAAGGGCTGAAGGGAAATTGAATGAGGCGTTAGCACTTATTGATGATGCATTGGATGAAGATTCAAATAGTTTCCAGAACTGGCATGCAAAAGCGCTTGTCCTGGATAGTTTGAAGGATTATGAAAATTCCATTGAATGCTTTAATAAAGCTTTAAATCTTGACGGATCAGATTTTTTAATGAAAGATAAGGCAAATACATTGTATAAGTTCGCCAAAGTCACATTTTTCCCGGATATGAATTATGAAAAGGCTATGAATTTAATCGATGAAGCTTTGGAGTGTTTGCCTGAAGATGAAGATGCATCAGAGTATTATTTTTTAAAAGCGGAAATATTTGAAAGTCTGGAACAGCCTGCTGAAACCAGATTGTATTATCTAAAAGCTCAAGGCGAGTTTGAAAAGGCTGATGAGTTATCATCACAAATGAAATTCTTAAAAGATAGCGAAGATGTCCTGATAACGGTTTCCGGAACAGGATTTTTCAAAGGTTTGGATCCGTTTAAAACGGGGGTCATTCTAGATTTGGTTAAGCAGCCTGATAATGAGCATGATGGAGATGCGATAGCTGTCTTTTTGGACGATGAACAGGTGGGCTATGTTGCAAATAGTCCATATACGTTAATAGATGGTGTTAAAAGTGCCAGTGATATTAAATTCATTGGAGATAATCAGAAGGCAGAGGTACTGTTCCTTTTTTCAGAAAGCCTTGTTATCATGAAGCTTGTTGATGATTTTTAGCTTTTGAATTATATAATCAAAAGCTTTAATTAATTTTGCAATATACTATTAATTGGTGATTAAATGGACAATAAAATTATTGCTATAATTATTGCCGCAATAGCGATTGTTGCTATAGGAGGATATTTCCTCATGGGCGGGGGCAATGATACCGTAACAATAGGTTATTTGCCGTCAGACCATGATGCGGCATTGTTTGTTGCTGATGCACAAGGCAAATTTGCTGAGAACGGAATCAACACAAAGCTGGTTCAATTCAATAACGGTGGAGATTTGATGACTGCCATGGCTAGCGGAGATGTTGATGTGGGTTATGTTGGAATAACACCAGTATTGTCTTCAATTGAAAAGGGAGTTCCGGTAAAGGTTATTTCAGCGGCTCAGACTGAAGGGTCAGGTATTGTCGTTGCCAAGGATTCCGGAATTAGTTCTGTGAATGACCTTGAAGGCAAAAAGATTGCCACTCCGGGTGAAGCTTCCATTCAGCACATGCTGCTTACCTATTACTTGAAGCAAAACGGAATGGATATCAAGGATGTTAAAGTCTCTGCTATGAAAGTGCCTTCAATGAATGATGCGCTTAAAACAGATAAGATTGACGGCATGATTACCTTTGAGCCTTATGTGTCTATCGCTGAGAAAAACGGTGCTGAGGTTTTGGTGGATTCATCTGAAATCTTGCCGGACCATCCATGCTGTGTAGTGGTTGCTTCTGACAAATTCATAAATGAACATACAAATGAAACTAAAACCATTCTAGAGATTCACAAGAATGCCACTGATTTCATCAACAACAACACTGATGAGGCAGCAGGTCTTTTGCCTAGCGATATTGTAAGTGATGTTGAAGTTGAGAAAAAGGCATTATCCGGTTTTTCATTAATATCCGGTTTGGATGATGATTATAAGCAGGATGTCCTTGACTTTATGAATTTGGAAGTCGAACTTGGCGTTTTGAAAGGACCTATTTCTCAAGATAAAATATTCTGGGAAGATAATTAAATTTATCTTTCTCTTATTTTTTTAGATTGCTGTTTTTTTTAGATAATATTTATATATTAAAAAACATATAACAATTGTTATCATAATCTCGTATTATGATAATCGAATAATGGGGGGATAATATGTGTGAAATTTTCTGTTTTAATTCGAATACGCCAAAAGAAGTAAATGAATGTCTGCAATGTTTTTATAATCACTCAGAAGAACATCCTGACGGATGGGGATTGGCTAATATGCAATCCGATGAATTTGTTATAGATAAAGAGCCAATAAAAGCAAATTGTAGTCAACATTTAAAAAATATATTGTCTCATCCCGTTGTTAGTAAAAATGTATTCGCTCACATCAGGCTAGCTACTGTAGGTGAAATTATATCTCCCAATTGTCACCCATTCATCGAAGCGGACGATAATAATAGGTCATGGATGTTAATCCACAACGGAACTATATTCGATTATCCCGAACTTGATGAATATATAAGTAAAGAAAGCGGCGACACTGATTCTGAGCGAATACTACTATATATTATTGATAAAGTTAACGAGTTTGAAAAAGCTAAAGGCTCTCTTTCGACAATAAAAGAGAGATTTAATCTATTAAAAGAAATAGTTTTTGATTTATCCAGAAATAACAAACTTAATCTTATGATTCATGATGGAGATCTAACTTATATTCACTCCAATATGAAGGATTCCCTTTATTATTTGAAAAGCGATGACGGTTTTATGGTCGCTTCAACCCCATTAACTGATGATGAAAACTGGAAACAGGTTGAGTTAAATAAATTATTCGGATTGATAGATGGGAATATCATTTTTGAAAGCGAAGAACATGAAAATGAATTCATATTTACGGAGGAACATGAAAAGGCTATTGAAGAATTTTCAAAGTTTATAAATAGGGATGAAACTAATGATTAACAGAAATATAATAAGGGACAGATTGTATGAGGAGTTTATAAAACCGACGAATCAGAAAAAGAATTATATCGGTGTCGAAATTGAAATTCCAATCATAAATCTTGACAAGAAGGCAGTCGATTTTGATGTTGTTCACAAGATTACCGATAAATTTCAGAAACATTACCCTGACTTTAAAGTTGATGGAATAGATTATTCCGGTAATGTATTCGCCCTTAAAAACCCTAATAATGATGATATTGTCTGTTATGATTGTTCCTATAACAATATTGAATTTGCAATGGGTCGTGAAAAGGACCTGTTCAGCATCAATGACAGGTTCTGCGAATATTATTCATTTGTAAAGGAATCATTCGAAGAGTATAACCATACTTTAACCGGAATGGGAATAAATCCTTATAGGAAGTACAATCAGAATCTTCCCATTCCATCCGAAAGATACTTGATGCTTTATCATCATTTAAAATCTTTTAAGGATTATGATGATATTCCGATGCATTTTCATGAATACCCGGAATATGGAATGTTCTCTTCAGCCTCACAGGTACAGTTGGATGTACACAAGGATGATTTGGTAAAGACAATCAATGTCTTTTCTAAAATAGAGCCGATAAAAGCGTTTTTATTTTCAAATTCCCTGATGATTGATGAAAATAAGCATGTAACATGCTTTAGAGATCCTCTCTGGGAATATTCTACACATGGAGTCAATCCTCACAACATCGGAATGTATGATGTTGACTTTAATGACATTGAGGATTTGCAGAATTATCTTGAATCTTTAAACATCTATTGTGTCATGCGCGATGGGGCTTATATCAATTTCACCTCAATGAATCTCTTGGATTATTTTGCCAAAGATCATGTAACCGGTGAAGTATATTCTGATGGAAAATATGAAAAGATTGATATAATTCCTTCAATTGATGATATAGAATATTTAAGGCCATTTAAATTTATTAATCTGACCTTCAGGGGAACAGTCGAATTCAGAAGTGTATGCACACAGCCAATCAGGGATTCCATGTCTGTTGCGGCATTTCATTTAGGTTTGAAGGACAGGTTGGATGAGCTGGATGAACTGATATCCGAGGACACAGTAATTTACCATAAGGGATATACCGCCGGCGAACTTAGAAAACTTCTAATTCAAGACGATATTCCTCCATTCATTGATATGGATGGATTATGCAAATTATCTAAGGACATAGTTGATTTGGCTGCTTCCGGTCTTAAAGAAAGAGGAATTGGTGAAGAGGTCTTTTTGAAAGCACTGTACAAACGTATAAAATATCGTACAAATCCGAGCAAAGATATAATTAACTTGATGAACAATAATAATGTAAGAATAGAGGAATTCATTGAAGATTATGGCAAACTGGGCAATTTTTAATTCAGAGGGATGGAAATGGAGTTATTGACGTTATCTAAATTTTCTTCAGATGAAATACTGGCGGGTTCATTTGGAATAGAATGGGAATCCCTAAGGGCAAAAGGGGATGGTGAGCTATCCTTGACACCACACCCGGAAATCTTTGGGGATAAACTAACAAATCCGCTGATTACCACTGACTTTTCTGAAAGCCAGATTGAAATAATCACTCCAACTTTCAACACTATAGATAAGGCATTCGATACATTTTCAATGTTGTCCGATTTGGTAAATTCTTCCCTTCCTGAAGACGAGTATCTTTGGTTTCAATCAATTCCATGTATCCTGCCATATTGGGACAAGATTCCGATTGCGCAATACTCCGATGAAGGTATTGAATCACAGAAGTACCGTGAAGACCTTGCCAAAAAGTATGGTGTTAAAAAGCAAATGATTTCAGGGGTTCATTTCAACTTTTCGTTCACAGATGAGTTTTTAGAAAAGCTGCACTCTATGGTAAGCCCAGATTTAAGCTTCCAAGAGTTTAAGAATATTGTTTATTTGAAAATTGCACGAAATTACTTGAGATATTGTTGGCTGATTATCTATCTGACAGGATGTTCAATTGGGTCTCATAAGACATTTTCCAATGACTGCATTCATCTGATGGATGCACAGGACGAGTACGGAAGCTATTATTCAACAAGAGGGCCGTCATTCAGAAATGCATCATGCGGATATAAGAATCTAAAGGAATTGTATCCGTCTTACGATTCCGTCGAAGAATTCACAGGGGATATTGAGAGATTCATTGAAAATGGGGATTTATCCGAAGCAAAAGAGTTGTATACCCAAATCAGGCTCAAGCCGAAAAATCCTAAAGACCTCCTGAACTCCTTGAGAAATGACGGTATTGAATACGTTGAAATAAGAACTTTGGACATCAATCCGTTTTATCAATGCGGTCTTGTAAGGCACGACATGAAATTTCTGCATCTCTTTCTGATATATATGTTGATTAAAGATGAATCAGATTATGCCGATTGGCAAAGGGAAGCGAAGATAAATGAGGAAAATACTGCTGAAAACGCATATGTCGAGTCAATGAGATTGCTGAGAGACGGTCATGAAGTAACCCTGAAAAGTTGGGCGGCAGAAATCATAAATGAAATGTATGGAATGTGTGAAGTCCTTGGATTTGACGAGTTCAATACATTAAGTCTAATGCTTAACCGCATTTCAAATCAGGATCTGACATACGGCAAAAGGCTTCTCAAGTTGATTGAGAAGAATGGATACCTTAATACTCATGTAGAGTTGTCTAAAAATAATAAGACGACCAGCATTCATAATTTGGAAAACATGGACTTTGATGAATGTGAAGAGCTTAAAGAGTATGTTGATATAGCTTTAGGAGGAAGACAGAATGGAATTTCTAAGGCAGACTGAAGTGATTCAATGGGTCGATGGCGAATGCAGAAAGATTAAGGAAAACAGTGTGGATGATGAGTACACTTATCTTTTCATTGATTATTTGCCTCCCCGCAAGTTTTCAACATATCCTGTAGATTTGGAGGATTTTGCCGTCGGGTATTGTCTTGGTGAAGGATTAATCAAGGATTATTCAGACATTCAATCAATTACATTGGATGGAACAAACATATTGGTTTCCACCAACCTGAATCATGATCCTGAAGAGGATTTGGAACAGGAAGGCATTGTTCAGGAGAGAAAAGGAAACTGCGAACATGCATGCGTTTGCAGGTTGCTCGAATATCAGGGCGTTAACTCGGATAATGCAGGTGGAATAAGGTCAGAACTAAAGACAATTGAACCTAACATGTCTGATTTAAAAATCGATGCAACCCAGATAATAAAGGATATCGAGCACCTGACCGATGAGGCAAAAATCTGGCAGAAAACAGCAGGTGTCCATGTGGCGCAGCTTAAATATGAAGACAATATAATCATCAGGGAAGATGTGAGCCGCCATGTTGCAGTCGATAAGGTAATAGGGGCTGCAGCAAAAGAGGGATATGACTTCAGCAAATGCTATATCTCATATAGTGGAAGAATGCCTGCAGACATGCTTATAAAAGTGATAAGGGTCGGAATTCCGATAATTATCTCAAACGCTTCTCCGGCATCATCAGGAATTGATGTGGCTCGTGCGGGCAACATTACTATGGTCGGTTTTGTAAGAGAAAATAGATTTACTGTTTTTACTGCGCCGGAACGTATTGATTTTAAAAAATAATGGAAAAATAGATGTTTTCACATCTATTAAATTTCTTCTAAACTGAATGATGATAGGTCTAGCAGGTCAAATGTCAGTATTTTTGGAGCTACGGTTACTTTTCCAACTCCAGTTATTATTTTATATGCTTCAAAAGCTTCCAGACATCCTATTAGGTTTGGTGTTGGTCCGATGACAGGAGGTACTCCTGAAGTCACATTTTTCAATTCTCCAATTGTCTCTTCATCCAATTCCTTTCCAATTGAAGGCAGATTGAACATTTCCTCGTATGTTTTTTCACTATTAGGTAGGAATACGGTAATCTGACCCATTGTTCCGTGGATTGCACCATGGACATATGCAATTCCTTTTTCTTTTGCTGCTCTTGACACGATCACCCTTGTCAGGACATTGTCAAGCGCATCGATTATAATGTTGGAGTCTCCAATGACCTTATCGATGTTAGTCTGGTCTATGTGCTCGCTGAATGTTGTAACCTTGACGTATGGATTAATAAGCCTAACCTTTTCAGCCGCAACAGAACTTTTGTCAAGACCCAAATCAGCTATTGAAGCCAATGTTTGTCGATTTAAATTGGATAGGTCAAATGCATCCTTATCAACCAGAACGAGTTCTCCAATTCCCATTCTTGCAAGCATTTCAATTGTTTCTCCACCTATTCCGCCACAGCCTATCACTGTGATTTTTGCATCTTTAAATCTCTGTTGTTCACTTCTTGTTACTATGCTCATTTGTCGGGAAGCTATTTCCCAGTATCCATCACCTATATATCTTGTCGGCATTTTTTCACCTAATCTTTAAAATATAACAATAGTTATTTTTTTATATAATACAATTGTCGGATTAAATATTTAAACATGTTGTTTTGGCAGCAGGAAATTTCAGTGGGGTTACTTATTTCTTACTTTTTTCCAGTTTTTTCACAATGTTTATATGTGTCCTAATAAAAAGATTTAATGGGGATTCAAATATAACAATTGTTAATATTAGATGTAATATATTTATACTATATCAAGAATATTAATAAATGTTAATAACTTAAATTAACGGTGAAAATAATGAATAAGAAAATCATGTTTGTTTTAGTGTTAGCCCTTGCTGCTTGTTTAGTAATGGGTTCAGCTAGTGCAGGTCTTTTCGACTTTTTAGGGGGAGGAGACGACACTGTAAAGATAGGTTACTTACCTTCAGACCACGATGCTGCATTGTTTGTTGCTGACGCTCAAGGTATGTATAAAGACAATAACATCACCACCGAACTTGTTCAATTTAACAACGGTGGAGACTTAATGACCGCTATGGCTAGTGGTGAAGTGGATGTCGGTTATGTAGGAATCACTCCTGTTTTATCTTCAGTTTCAAAAGATGTTCCTGTGAAAGTTATTTCTTCAGCTCAAGTTGAAGGATCAGGTATTGTTGTAACTGATGCGTCCGGTATTCATTCTGCTGCTGACTTAAAAGGAAAATCAATCGCTACTCCAGGTGAAGCTTCCATTCAACATGCTTTACTTTCATACTACTTAACCAAAAATAATATGACTATAGATGATGTGAATGTATCCGCTATGAAAGTTCCTTCCATGAATGACGCTTTAAAAACCGGCCAAATTGATGGAATTATAACATTCCAACCTTATGTAACCATTGCATCAAATCAAAGCAATACTACTGTGTTAGCTAATTCCACTGAAATAATGCCGGCACACCCATGTTGTGTAGTAGTTGCATCCGATGACTTTATCAAATCCCATGAGAACGAAACAAAACTCATTGTAGAAATCCACAAAAATGCAACTGATTTCATCAACGCCAACATTGTAAACGGAAGTGCTGACCAAGTCGTAAAACTCTTACCGGAAGATATCGTTTCAGACCCTGATTTAGAAGCTAAATCATTAGTCAGTTTCCCATTCATCTCAGGTCTCGATGACAGTTTCAAAGCGGATGTTGACTTATTCCAAAAACTTGAAGTGGAAATAGGTCTTTTAAACGACACTGTTCCTCATGACAAGTTATATTGGGAAGCATAGTTAAGTTAACTATGCTTTAATTTTTCTTTTTTTTTAAAAATTAGTTTTTTTCATATTCTGATTTCAGATATGCCATTGCTTCTTTAGTTTTTTCATCTGAAACCTTGTTGATAATTCTCTGATTTTCTATTAGCTTATCCATGTAGACTTTCCTTTGCTCTTCGCCCACGATCTTGTATCTTGAAAAGTTTACAAGGGATTCGATTAGTCCGGACATTCCCCTATTGAACGCCTGTGCATATTCATCGTTTTTGACGACTTCCCGGATTTTTCCGGTTATGAAATAGATGCTCTTGTCGCCCTTTGTCGGGAAGTTTTCAGGGGTCTTGATTTCCACATCTTCAACATCAACAATAATGTAAGCTGGGGTGTTTTTAATGATAGCTATTGCATCATCATCAGTATAATATTCATCGTCTAAGCAATCTAGTGTGGCATATGTGAAAACCAATGGATCTTGTGTAATGTTAACTACATATTCCTTGGTATCTAGGATATTTTTCAATGTTTTTGACCCTTCAAAGATATGGCAGCGCACCTTGTCGCCTCCCAGATATTGGAATGCGAATGCGCCTGCATTCTTGACGCCGTCTTTACTGATTGTGGTTGTGATGCATTCGTATTGCAAGTCCTTTTCAATTCCAAGGCATGATAAATCATAACTCATTTAATCACTTCTAAAATAAGCATCGTCAATATGTTAAATTATATAAAAAAAGAAAAAAGGGATAATTTCTCGTGTGAGAAATTATAATTTGATTTTGATATCAAGTGCGGATGAACCTTCTTCGTAGACGAAGATTGGGTTGATGTCCAACTCGGATATTTCTGGGAAGTCAAGGGTTAATCTGGCTACTCTTTTGATAGCTTCTTTGACTTCTTCAACGTCGCAAGGTGCTTCTCCTCTGTATCCTGCAAGTAATTTGGATACTTTGGTTTTTTCGATTTGCTCGTCAATTTCCTGTGAGCTCATTCCTTTTGCGAGGTTGAATTCCACGTCTTCGATAAGGTTTACATAGATTCCGCCCATACCGAATGCAATCATAGGTCCGAATTGCTTGTCACGAATCATTCCGACGATTACTTCTTCACCAGTATCCATCATCTTTTGCACTTCCACACCATCAGGAACGATGTCAGGGTGTGCAGCTTTTGCATTTGCGATGATTTCTTCAAAGGTTGCTTTTGTATCTTCAGCGTTTTCGATTCCAACTTTTACACCGCCGATATCGGATTTGTGTAAAATCTTATCGGATGCGATTTTGAGCACAACAGGGAATCCCATTTCTTCTGCAAGTTCAGCCGCTTCATCAGCACTTGTTGACAATTTGATTGGTGCTGCGGAAATTCCATAAGCTTCAGCTACTGCGTATGCTTCGCTACCAAGAAGGGTGTCCCTTCCGTCAGCTTTAACTTTCTCAAAGATTGCTTTTACTGCATCTTTGTCAACATCATCCACATTGTCAACGACATCATCATATACTCTTTCCTCTAGTTTTGCATATCTTGTCATTGCTTCAAGTGCGGTTACTGCAGTTTCAGGGAATACGTATGTTGGAACACCGTTGTCTCTTAAGGCTTCATTTGCAGCTTCAAATGATGGACCTCCCATGTTAACTACGATGATAGGTTTGTCGAATTCTTTTCTTTCTTCTAAAATAGCTTGTGCGATTCCGTCAGGGTCAGCGGATGCTGTCGGACAAACCATAACTATTAAACTGTCAACTTCATCCTGGCTCAATACGATTTCAAGGGATTCTTTGTATCTGCTTACAGGTGCATCTCCCAATACGTCAATAGGGTTTTTAGCACTTCCTTCTTCAGTTACGCATTCTTTTAATCTTGCAGTGGTTTCTTCATCGAATTGAACAAGTTGCAATCCTGCCTTTTCCATTGCGTCTACTGTAAGCACTCCTCCACCACCAGCATTGGTAATGATGGCCACATTGTCTCCTCTAGGAAGTGGCGCTTTGGAGAATGCTAAACCTAAGTCGAATAATTCAGCCATTGTTTCCACACGCATGATTCCGGATTGTCTGAATGCTGTGTCAAATGCAAGGTCACTTCCTGCCAATGCTCCTGTGTGGGAGGATGCTGCAGCAGCTCCTGCTGAACTTGAACCTGATTTGAGCACGATAATAGGTTTTTTGTGAGCGGTTTCCCTCATGGTTCTTACGAAGTCCTCATCGTCGGAGATGGACTCCAAGTAACAGATGATTACGTTGGTTTCATCATCTTCTGCAAGGTATTGGAGCAATTCGATTTCGCTTACTCCAGCTTTGTTTCCTAAACTGATTACTTTACTGAATCCTATTCCTGATGTTACACTCCAATCGATGATAGCTACCATCATAGCTCCACTCTGTGAGATGAATGCCATGTTTCCTGTTGGAGGCATCATTTGTGAAAATGATCCGTTTAATGGTGTGTGTGAATCGGTTATTCCTAAACTGTTTGGTCCAATAATGCTTATACCATATTCTTCACCAAGCGCT
>JAEIGA010012445.1_pt1 | contig 12917 bp, 10 predicted proteins | sample 9270691 | NCBI WGS metagenome assembly JAEIGA01 (sample SAMN17057246, study PRJNA624740) | gut metagenome | biome: biome; isolation source: fecal sample | host: Bos grunniens | place: China: Xizang | collected 2019 | reverse complement strand
TCCTAAATCTAATTCATAACTATATGTAATTACTTCTTCATTTTCGTATAATGTAATTGTAAAATCAAATTCTTTATCTTCGTATTTAATAACAACAGTGTGTGTTCCTATTGTTTCTAATTTTGCAATATCCTCAGCACTTAACATGCTTTCAGTACATTGAATTACTTGTTGATTACTAGTAGCAACATCTTTTTTTATTATATTCAATAAAGAAACGTCGAAAGAATCAATATTCATTGATACATTAACATTACTTGTATCTAACACATATTCATACTTATTTTCTACTACAGAATTATCAACTAATGTAATAGTAAACTCACCCTTAAATAATTTATACACTACAGAAACAGTGTGTGTTCCTACTGTCTGTAATTTTTGATAATCACTTTCAGTAAACATACTTTCATTACAATTAACAATATTGATACTATCTCCAATAATTTCTTTAATTCTAACTAAAGATGTATCAAAATCATTTAATTCCATTGTCTCTTCAATACTACTTAAATCTAATTCATATCTTTTTTCTATTTGTTGATCACATCCAATTAAAAAACAAAATATAATCAACAAAAACAATCCTAATATTTTTTTCATTATTCTACCTCTTTTTTTATATTGCATAATATTATAACATATTTTTATAAAAAAAGATATATTTAATATAAATTAAATTAATATAATACTTCAAACAAAAAACAAAAAAAGTAAACTTTAGTTTACATTATAAACAAAAAAAATCTATAGCTGAGCTATAGACTATTTTTTCTTAGAATTTTTTTCATCTTTTAAAGTTTCTGCGTTCCAAACTAATACGAATGCACCACAAACAACTTCAACGATTAAAACTGCTAATAATACTTCCCACCATAAATATCTTGAAACTACATATTTTGTGTATCCAGCAGCATAGATATCTTTATTATAAGATTTTTTGAATCCATCTAAAGAATTTTGAATTTCTTTACTATCTTGAATAGTTTTATTATTATAGAAATCTTCTAATTCAAATTCAACAGCTTTTTCAATTTGTTTTGTTGCATCTTCATCCCAGTTTGAAAGAATATTAACATTAATAACTACTTCTGAATCCATGTCTGCTAATGATTTAGCTTCTAAAACATAATATCTCATAGATGTTGGATTTCCAGCATTTAATTTGTTACCTTTGCTATCTTTTTCAGGACTATATCCATAGTCATAAATTACTGTTAAGTTTGATTCACCAGTAACATTAGCAGTTGTAGTCATTTCAAATGTTGCTTTATTATTATTTTTTAAATTGTCATCTTCAATTCCTTCGTTTTGGTTATTAATAACAACTTCAAATACAGGTAATTCAGTATATAATAATTCATGTTCACCAGATGGATCTAATGTTTTAGCTACATTAGCATAGTTAACATTATAAATAGCAAAATAATAAGTCATATAATAATTATCTTTTTCACCTAAATATTCGCCTTTTTTATTATAATGAGCTTCTTCAACAACTGTATAAGATCTTACGATTGATAATGTGAATAAATCCCCATGATCGTTTTTAACATCTTTTTTAACGTAGAAACTATATCCTTCGTTTCCTTCTGTATATTCAACTTTATCAGTAATGAAATCTAAATAAGACACTAATCTATCTTCTGTGTTTTCATCACTTGCTTTTTCCATATAGTAATCAAAGTATGTATTTTCATAATTTCCGTAGAAATATACACCAATATATAATCCAGCTAATAATGGAAGAAGCACTACTATACATAATTTTATAATTTTCGAAATTAAACCTTTTTTCATATAGGCCTCCTTTATAACATATATATTATACCACAATTTTATTATTTTTCAATATTTATTTATTTATTTTTAATTTTGGTTTAATCTTTAAAAAAATATTTTAAATAAATTTTATACTTTTTTGTTGTATTTTTTTGTATTTTGTTGTATAATGATGTTGTGGAGGTGTTTTATGAATGTAGAATGGTTTACAAACGAAAAAGAAATGGTTGCCACTATTTACGAAACAAACATAACATTTAATACAGTGGCTACTAATTATTTCAAAGATTCATATTCTACTTTAGTAGGATTTGATATCGAAAATAAAATTTTATTGATCAAGCCAATTACTAAAGATGAAGCAACAATAAGAAATTTGTCAAACGATGAAATGCATACTATGTCTATTAAACCTAGTTACGGTAGAATCAATGGAAAAAACATAATAAAAAAACTATGTCAATATTTCCCAATTGATTTTACTATAAACAAATCTCACAGATATACATGTGAATGGAGTCGTGAAGAAAATTTACTTAAAGTACACTTATTAAGGGAGGTATTATAATGTTTTTTAATGTCTTATCTTTAATTGAAGGAATTTCAGATTTTCATTTAACATTACTATTATGGGGTATTTTAATTGTAGTTTCCATAGTAGTAGAATTAATCACAGATGAATTAACAATTATTTGGGGAACTGTAGGAGCAATATTTGCATTAATTTCTGCAGCTTTAAAAGCTCCTGTTTGGTTACAATTAATAATTTTCTTTGTTTTCACTATTTCATTTTTACTAATATTTAGACCTATCATTGAAAAGAATAGAAAAAAAGAAACTATTCATACAAACGCTGATAGAATTATAGGAATGGTTGCAGTAGTATTAGAACCATTCAAAGAAAGTTCTGTTGGTAAAGTAATGGTAAATGGTCAAACTTGGAGAGCAATCGGCGTAACAACTGATGAATTTTATGAAGGTGAAAAAGTTCAAATCGAAGGATTATCTGGAACAAAAGTTATTGTTTCAAAAATTAATAACGAAAAAATAATAAAATTATAGGAGGTATTTTATGTTATTATCAAGTGGAACTACTATTTTAGGCGTTATTATTGCCGTTGTTGTGTTAGCATTAATTATTATCGCAATGTCTTTGAAAATTGTGCCACAAGCACAAGCATATGTTGTTGAAAAATTAGGTTCATACCATAAAACATTACGCGCTGGTGTTCATTGGGTTTGGCCTATCTTCTTTAAAGTAGCTCAAAAAATATCTTTAAAAGAACAAGTTAAAGACTTTGAACCACAAGCAGTTATTACAATGGATAACGTTACTATGCAAATAGATACAGTTGTATTTTATGAAGTAACAGATCCAAAATTATACACATATGGTGTTGAAAACCCAGTTTATGCATTAGACAAATTAACTTCAACAACATTAAGAAATATCATTGGTTCAATTGAATTAGACCAAACATTAACAAGTAGAGATTTAATCAATACTAAAATGACTGATATATTAGATGTAGCAACAGACCCATGGGGAATTAAAGTTACAAGAGTAGAATTAAAAAATATTCTTCCTCCAAAAGACATTCGTGAAGCCATGGAAAAACAAATGAGAGCAGAACGTGAAAGACGTGAAGCAATTTTACAAGCTGAAGGATTCAAACAATCTAAAATTCTTGAAGCCGAAGGTAAAAAACAATCTAAAATCTTAGAAGCTGAAGCTGAAAGACAATCTAAAATTTTAGAAGCTGAAGCTATTAAACAAGCTGAAATCTTAAAAGCTGAAGGTCAAGCTGAATCTATCTTAAAAGTAAAACAAGCTGAAGCTGAAGGTATTAGATTAGTTAAAGAAGCTGGTGCTGATAAAGCCGTATTAACAATTAAAGCTTATGAAGCATTAACAGAAGTATCTAAAGGTCAATCAACAAAAATTATTATTCCTTCTGAATTACAAGGCATGGCTGGCTTAGTATCAGCTATCAAAGGTGTAGCAGAAGATAAATAAAACCCCAAATTTTTTCTCATTTTTTAAGCAGTTATGATTTTCATAACTGCTTTTTATTATCAGTTTATTTATTAATACCTAATATTTATTTGACTTTGTTTTTTCAAAGTGTTACAATATAACTATAAAAGAGGTATTATATATGGAACAAAAATTTGTATTTATTAGTTATTCATCTAAAGAATACAGTGAAGCAACCAAAGTATGTATTCACTTAGAAGCAAACGGTATAAAATGTTGGATGGCTCCTCGTAACATCCAACCCGGAGAAAGTTATGCTTCACAAATAGTAAAAGCAATTCAAAACTGTAGTGCACTTGTTTTATTAGCATCTAAAGAAACTAATGAATCAGGACACGTAACAAATGAAGTTAGTATTGCTTTTGATAAAAGAAAAACTATTATCCCTTTCAGAATTGAAGATTTCACATTTACAGATGAATTTATTTACTTTTTAGGTAGAAAGCATTGGATTAATGCTTTTGAAGGATTTGAAAAAGGTCTAAATTTATTAACAGAAACTTTAAAAACAGACTTAGACATCAATTCAGAACCTACTCCAGAAGTAAATGTTGATCCAGATCCAATTCCTGATATAAAAATAGACCCTGAATCAGATGATGATCAAACACATCCAAATAATCTTGGTCCAGATCCAACTTCAGAAAAAAAACATAAATTTTGTACAAGTTGCGGAGCTAAAATGGATATTTCTTTACCTGTTTGTACTAACTGCGGAAAAGCTTTCCCAAAAGAACACCATACTAAACAATATAAATTCTGTACTAACTGTGGAAGCCAAATGGATTTAGTTCTACCATTTTGTACAAATTGTGGTCAAGCGTTTAACGATTCTAATAAAAACTATTATTCTAATGGTGTAACAAATGGTGATACCAAATTAAATACAATGCAAATTATAATTATTGTATTGTTAGTTTTAGCTTCTATTGCTAGTGCATTCACATTTTTCTTTATACCATTATTATGGTGCATTCCTATGACAATACACTATTCTAATAAATGTAAAAAAAATGAGCAAGTAAGCACTGCTTTTAAAATATGCACAATATTATTTATGGGACTAATCCCTGGTATCTTAATGTTTTTTGATCAAGACACAAAATAATGCAAAAAAACAACTATTATTAAATAGTTGTTTTTTATTTTATCCAATATAAAATAAAATCTAATATAAATCCTAAAACAATAATACATATTGGTAAAACTATATATATTTTTTTAAATCCATTTATATGAAACACTTTATTATTACACTTTTTACATATATTATATATACAAACAAAAGGCATTCTTTCTACAGTCATACAAAGATAATCTTTAACATAATCCGCTTTGTAATATATATTAACTTTATATGGTTTATTGTTGCTTCTACCTACCTCTGGAAAAATAAAGTCAATTCTTTTAATTCTTTTATATTCTATTATAGTATTTTTATATGTAATAGCATCATTTGTAATTATAATCTTCTTTTTCACAAATATCTTAACAAGCAAATGTAGTGTTATAAATATTATAGAAAAAAACATAAATAATATACAATATAACCCTAACAATTTAATAGTCATAAAGTATTCTTCACCCTTATATCCAATTATACATAATATAGGAATTATAAACAATAATGTACTAAACGTAAAAAGAATATAACTAATGTATAAAGATAAAATATATGAATGTTTATACTCTTTCATTAATCGCACCCCATTTTATTGCTTATAAAAATTACAATTAGAAACACAACACTTAATAACAAACCATGCTTCGTATTCTTTTTTAATTCCTGCTTAATTGCGGATTTATCGTATTCTATATTATGATTTATCTTAAGCATTTCTTTTATTAATTTAATTGGAAACCTATGAATTAATATGTACTCTTCAGTATCTAACGTTTTATATCTAATATTAACCCCATAAGGAACTCCTTTAGAGTATTTTGCCCCCATTTCTGCCACAACAAAATCAATATTAGATATATTATATATGTTAATTACTTTGTTTCCATATATAATTCTATTATTATCTAAAAGTACATATTCTTTTTTACATAACTTACAAATCCCATATATTGCTAAACTAATAACACTAAATAATATAAACATACCTATAAAAACACTATATGTCACTATAATAATTTCTATATTTTTATACATAATAGATATTAAAATATCGGTTAATGTAATCATTAGTAGCATTATATAAACACATGTGCTCATAGACATAAAAAAAGATAATCCATAATTCATTTTATATTTTTTCATAAAATCACCTTCTAATTAATTATAACACTTTTCACAAAAAAAGTCTACACACCCAAAAAATACTAACTTTAGATTTCATAGAATAATATATTTTTTACTATATTGTAAAAACAGCTGCTTTATGATATACTATTTCATATAAAGGAGATTATTTTATGGCGGAATTAGCAGAATTTTTTGAATTACTAATGGTATTGTGTTTTGGTATATCATGGCCTATTTCTATTATTAAAACTTTAAAAACTAAATGTGTATCTGGGAAAAGTCCATTATTTATTATGTTCATTATTTTAGGATATATTTTTATAATAACAAGTAAAATCATATCAGGTGAAATCAAATATGCATTTTATTTTTACTGGTTAAATTTAGCAATGACTTCATTTGATTTATTTTTACAATTTTACTATAGATCTAAAGAAAAGAAAGCAAAAGAAAAGAATCAATAATATTATTGATTCTTTTTCTTTTTATATTTTTTTAAAACTTTTTTTATTTTTTTATCAAAATCATTCGAATGATATATATATTCAAACACTTTTAATACTTCACCTGCATCCTTAACAACTATATTAACAATATCTTTAATATGATTTGGAGCATTGTTTACACATATACTAAAGTCAGCATTTTTTATCATGTTAATATCAGTATTTCCAGATCCACACACCACAACTTTATTAAAGTTCCCTCTTTCTTTCATTTCAGAAACTAAGTTTTCTTTTTTTGCTTCCTTACTATTTATTTTTAAATAATAGTAATCTCCTTCAATACTTTCATATTTATAAACTATTAAATCAACACAATCGATGTATTTTGAATTGTTTATTTCATTATATAAGGCATCTATCTTGTCTTTTCTATCTATAACAACATATAAAGAGATATCTAATTCATCTAAAAGACTAGCTCTAACAAAATTATCAAATTTATTTTTTCTACGATGATTATAATAATTTCTTTCAGCGTCATTTTGTATCTTAGTATATAAACAATGTAACATATTATCATCAATTATATATCTAAACGCATTAATGTTTAACTCTTTTAATGTCTCTTCTATAAATTTTTCTGTTTCATCATCTATTTTACATTTATCTTCAAATTCTTCTTTATTAGAATGGTATATAGCTGACCCATTCATAATAACCATTGGGTAAGTGACTTCTACATCATCAAATATTGAATGTAATGAAGAAGGAGTTCTTGTTGTTGCAAATAGAAGAGGCATATTCTTATAATATAAATTATTTAATTTATATTTAATATAAGGATTAATATTGTCTTTTGATAAAAAGTTGTTATCTAAAGAAGATACAAATAATATATCTTTATTTTTCTTTCTAAATAATGATATGTTATTTACTAATAAAGATATTCCAATCCCTATCAAGGTAGATAATACACGGTTTGTGGCAAAAAGAATAACATTCATTCCACCATTTCTAATAGAAATAGTAACACTTAGATATGTTAAGCAAGAAATAAACACACATGTTTGTTGCTTAAATACAATAGCAATAACAATTAACGGAATAATTCCAACACTCACTATTACATATGTAATTAATAAATATAATGGATAATTAGTAGTATTTAAAGACATTACATCAATTAATATATATTCAGCAATTAAAATAACAACCATACCAAAGTATCCACCGATAATAGATCCAAAAGATCTTATTTTTGCTTGATTATAACTACTTTTTGTATCTCTATGAAGAGCATATGCGGCAGCAATACCCGCAAAAAACGGTGTATACATATTAGACAATACACTAATGTCTCCTAAATCACCAATATCTTTTCCTCTAGAAATATCTATTATTTTTAATATAATAGATATACCAATAGCAAAAAATACCGCTATCATTGTTTTTACTATTCTCATCCCTACTCTTGGAAGTTTCATATTTCTCACCCATCTTACAAAATTACATATATTTTATCATACTTTATTATTTTTTTCTATATTTAGATATAATATTAATTATCTTAAAATCATTTTCATTATATTACATATATAAATCCACTCGTTTAAAAATAAAAACGAGTGGATATTTTATTAATTTAATAGATATTTAATATCACTATCACTTAATTTAACAATGTTTTCGTCATTATCCGCAATAACTTGGTCGATAACATCTTTTTTGGCTTCCTGTAATTCTATTACTTTTTGTTCTATAGAATTTTCACAAATTATTTTTATAACTTGAACTATATTCTTTTGTCCTATTCTGTGCGCTCTATCTGATGCTTGATTTTCCGCAGATATATTCCACCAAGGATCTAATTGAATAACAGTATCAGCCCCTACTAAATTTAATCCTGTTCCACCAGCTTTTAATGATATCAAAAATACTTTTTGTGAGCTATTAGGCTTATTAAATTCTTCAGCCATTTGTACTCTTACCATCGATGGTGTTTGGCCAGTTAATGTATAATAATCTATATTCTTTTCATTTAATTTCTTTTCAATCAAACTAAATATACTTGTAAATTGACTAAACATTAATACTTTATGACCATTAGGAATCAAATCATCTAATAATTCCATTACTAAATCTACTTTACAACTATCCCCTTCATAGTCTTCCACAAACATCTTAGGATGAACACACAATTGTCTAAGTCTTGTTAAATCAGATAATACCATAAATTTAGTTTTAGTTTCTAAAGCCATTCTTGTTTTTAACAACTGAGCTTCATAAATCTTACGTTGATCTTCACCCATAGTTGCATATCTAATTGTTTCTATTTTATCTGGTAAGTCTTTTAACACTTCTTTTTTTGTTCTACGCAACACAAAAGGTGTTATTTTTTTAACTAATTTCTTTACAGCTTGCTTATTGTTTCTATTAATGATTTCTTTTTCAAAATCATCTTTGAAACTATTAAATTTATATAAATAATTAGGCATTAAAAAGTCAAATAAACTCCACAAATCTAAAACAGTATTCTCAATAGGAGTTCCTGTCAATGCAAATCTAAGTTCAGATGTTATTTGTTTTACTGATTTTGCTTTTAATGTATAATGATTTTTAATAAATTGAGCTTCATCTAATATACTAAATCTAAATTTCTTATTTTTGTATAATTCCAAATCGTTTTTCAATGAATCATAACTTGTTATACATATCGTTTTTCTATCATTTTTAATACTTTTTAATATCTTTTTACGATCATCAATACCGCCACTAATTACGATTGCCTCTAAACTTTTCCCCCATTTTCTACATTCACTTTGCCAATTATATATCAAACTCTTTGGACAAACGATTAACGAAGGTTTTTCTTCTGGATCTGATAGAAGAAGAGTAATAATTTCTAAAGTCTTACCTAAGCCCATATCATCAGCTAAAATCCCACAGAAATTATACTTAACCAAAGTTTTTAACCAATTATATGCATTCACTTGATACTCCCTTAAGACATCTTTAACTTCAATTGGTATATCAAAGTTTGCTTCTTTATAATGAGCTATTTCATTAATCATATTTTGAATAGAATCATCCATATTTATTTTACCATAATTATGAATATTTTCTTCATTCATTAACTTCATGCCTTGATATAATGGGATTTGTTGATTCTCATTCAATTTATCAGTTTTTAAATTAAATTCATCAACAACATTTAATAATTGAGCCCCTATTTCTTCATCAGCTTTAAAAATAACATTTTTGCTTAATCTAATAAACTTGCTCTTTTTTCTTAAACCTTTAATTATTTTATATAATTCCTCATCACTAAAATTTAAATCTTCAAAACATACATCTAACATACCTGTTTGATAACTAATGTTAGTTATTATCGGATTTAACTTTTTCAATTTTAAACCACTAATATTATCAGATAAATATACAACACAACATTTCTTTAAGTTTTCAAGATCGCATGTTAAAAAATCACCCAAGGCATCTAAATCCTCAATTTTACCATTTACAAATCCTAAATCATTAAGAATTGATTGATATTTAGTATATTTTTTAGATATGAAATTATTATTGATTATTGTTTCTTCATCAATTTCTACATCATCTAAATAATATTTGCTTTTAACCTCTATAATATCCTCATGAATATTACCTTCATCATCGATATAATAATCAAAATAAGCTTCGATTTTTAAATCTTTAATTAGATATTCATCTTTGAAATTATCATCTAATTCTATTTCATCAGTAAATCTAGAAATAACCCTTTTAGAAAATTCATCTTTAATACTTTCAAAATTAAACATTTGATTTCCTAATATAAATCTAACTAATTCTCTAAACTCATCTTCACAAGCCAATTTATATAATACACCATTTAAAGAAACGAAGTCGTAATCATTCCCAATAATTAGATTTAAATCATCTGCATCTTCAATAAATAAATTATCATTTTTCACACTAATTATCGGCTCATATTCTTCCAATGAAACAAATGTTTCTTCGCCATTTACATATATATATTCACCATCAAATGTTTCAATCATACTTTGCGTTGCCATAGGACTAAGAATTTTACTCTTTTTATCATCCCAACTAGTATCATAACAATAATTAATTAATAAATTAACAAATTTCTTTGATTTTTCTTCGAAATTATTTATATTGTGTTTAAATGAAAAATTTTTCCCATATTGATTTTCTATATTATGTGTTACCATATATATAAAATACTGTAAATCCTTAACAACATATGCCTTATCAACCTTTATTTTGATATCTACAGTAGTTTTATAATCTAAACTACTAACTCTGTTACACTCAAAATTAGGTATTATACTTGCTTTTTTGATAGAAGAAATACTTTCTTTACTTTTTATTCTTTCTTCAAGAACTTCTAAAAACTTTAAGTTTTGTTTTCTAATTTGTTCTAACTCTTTTTTTCTTTTCTCTTCTAATATTTTATTAAATAATATATCTATTTCTTGTTTACTTAAAGCACCTTCAATCAAACCATCATTATAAGTTGTTAGTAAATATATAATGTGATAGCAATGAGTATATCGATTGCTACGTTGCATTTCATCACAAAACAAACAAAATGAACTAATTATTTCGTGTTTTTCATAATCAAAATCAATTTTAGCTATCGACATCTTATGATATGATTTCTTTAAATAAAAATGAATACTTACTATTTGTCTGTTTAAATAATCAAGACTTACTTCCGTTTTTGCGTAAACTTCACTATAAAAATTATCATTTTCTAATATTTTATAATTTGGAACTTCAGCTGCGGGTAACATATTATAACTTAATCTAAATGCTCTCATACTAAACCCCCAATAAACTTAAATATTTTCTTAATTCTTTTGAATATGCTATATAATATGTATCTAACATATAATATATAGTTTCAGCAATATAATATTTACCATTTTTAATTCTTTTCATTTTTTCGAACTTTTTAATTATCTGTTCTGGTATATAATCATATCTTCCTTGTAAACCTTCAATCGTTTTTATAATTTCTTTTTGATATATCTTTATTAATGCATCATCATATTTCCCAACGAAATCACCAAATCTACTATCTAATATATCAAAATCTTCTTTCGCTAATGAAAATATTTGGTATTTCTCTAATTTTTCATCTATTATTATTTTTTGAACATCTTCATCATCATAATTCTCAACCATATATGTAATAATACTATCTAAATATGGATCATTAAACAAAATTGGGAATTTTTCTTTATATGCTAGGTATCTTTCATATGTAATACCATTAAATCTATTAAAAATACCGACAGCACCTTCATAATCCTCACATTCATAAAATGCTTCTGTAATTAATAAATTTATTTCTGGATTAGTAATATTAAATGTGGTTGGTACAATTAATTTACATATATCTTGATACCTCTTGTTTTCAGATAAATATTTAATATAACAATATCTAACCTCTGGCTTAGTTATGTTTTTTGCCATAAATTGTTCATTATTTTCCCCGTTGTACCATTTCAATATTTCTTTATAAATTGTTAAATTGTTAAACATTTGACCATTTAACATACTTTTTTTACTATTTTTAAGTATATAATCATATAAAGACATCAACTTATTGTTTTTTAATACATTCGGAAAATTTACACCAATTAGATTAATAATGTCTGTTAACATATATAAATTATTATCTTTTTCATTTGCTAATTCAATTAATAAACTAGTATTATCAATTATAAATTCTTGTTTATTTTTCACAATTTGATATTTGAAAAAATATTTCAAATCGCCATATCTATTATCAAATGTAAAATTATTATACAATTCATAATAAAAATCAACAATATATTCTAAACATTCGTTTTTCATATCTAAATTATATAAACTGTTTATTACGCCAATATTAAAATTTATTCGCAATTTATATTCATCAATATTAAAAAATGTAACATAAGTATTATTATAATAATTGTTTTCTACAATAAATTCTTTAAGATTAAATTTTATTTCATTATTAATTATATAATTTCTTTTAAAAGCAAGTAAACATGCAGCTATATTTTCATCTTTCTTTGCCTTTTTCCCGTTAATATAATACGTCATAATAACTTCTGACTTGATTTCTATTTTCATATCTTTTAATAAGAAGGAAACAGAAGAAGGAGTGTTTTCTTTTATAATAATTTCATTTTCTAAATACAATTCTGCAGCTTGTTGATACTTTAGCTTAGGAATATCCATAATAAATGCTTCTTTTAACAACTTTGATTCAAATATTTTATTTAACATGCAAAAACCTCCGTATATTATAGTATACCATAAATTATCCATTTTTAAAAGGGCGAAATAAAAATTTATTTTCGCCCTTGATTTGATTTTTTTT
>JAEIGA010012444.1_pt1 | contig 12918 bp, 9 predicted proteins | sample 9270691 | NCBI WGS metagenome assembly JAEIGA01 (sample SAMN17057246, study PRJNA624740) | gut metagenome | biome: biome; isolation source: fecal sample | host: Bos grunniens | place: China: Xizang | collected 2019 | reverse complement strand
TAACCATTGTAGTATCAAGGAACTCGCCTACCAATCCTATAACTTGAGTTGAGCCCTCTTTATATCCACGCAACACACCATTTTCATCAATATCAGCAACTGTTTTATCTGCCACAGTCCATTCAATTGATGCTGGGTCGTAAGTATAAGTAATATCGCCAATTTGAGCCGTAACCTCCATCTTATATTCGCGAGTTGCATCGATAAGAAGAGGTTTTACACGCATTGCAATTTCTGCGTCAACAATATCAATTTTCTTTGTTACGCTTACTCCATTGTAAGTTGCAGTCAACTCACTTGTGCAAGCATTTCCTCCTGCCACAAATCGCATGCCATCGCATGTGCCAAGTGAATCAGGACAAGAGAGTGTAAATCCTTGCAAATTTTTATCTATCAAATCACCATATTGATTATATGCAAGAATTACAGGCTTATATTGTGCATAGATAGGTGCTTGAAGTGAGTATTCTTCAAACTCAAGACGAGTAACCACATCATCTTGTGGAGCAATTGAATAGAAGAACCAACCATTTGCCACGGCACGAGGAGTAGCCTCGGTTGTTTTATTTATAACCTTACCTTCAACCATCATTTGTGCCGAACCACCTGCATCCATGTTCATAATATTTGTACAACCAAAATATTTCATAATGTCACACATCACAAAAGTATTACAACCAGCCGATTTGCCATAAACGGGGTCAACCGACATGTCAATTACCAATGTAATAAGCGTTTTTCTATCGGCAGTTGTACCATAAGCTGTGCGTGAATATGTCTTTGAGTTATAAGAGTCAACAGTATTGAGGTCGGTCAAAACGCCATCAACCATTACCACCCCATTACCACCAATCAATTGCTCAATTTCAGGAACAGAGCCATCGGGTTGTAACCATTTAAGGTCAATTGTAACCACATCGCCAGCAACAAGTTTTGCAAGGGCATCTTTATTCACGCCACGTCCAACAAGACATAAATCATAATTTCCAAGAGTTCCTGCACCTGCATCTGTTTTCACCTCTTGTACAGTACATTGCATTGGACGACCAACCATCCACTCATTTCCTTCATTAATCTTTAGATAAACCTCTGTTGAAACGTTCTCTACACGACGCATGCGTTGTGTTCCACTCACATCGGTATATTGGTCAGCTGGAATAAAGCTTTTATCACGACCAAAGAAATGATTATATAAACCTACCTCATCATGGCGCACCAATTTATTGGTTTGTTGAATGACAAGTGAACCAAACTTCTCATTTGTAACCGAACCTCTATAATACATAAAGTCTATTACCATCTCCTTTGTTGGAGTAATTGCCACACAACCTGGCGAACCATTATTATGGCCCCACCAGTCGGCATGAGCGTTTGTTTCGGTAATAATTTCTCCATTGCGCACATTTCCGTTAAATGTAGCACCTACAAGAAATTCAGCCCAGTGATATTGTCCCGACACACACCAAAAATTACCATTAGCACCAGCCAATGGCCGTTTCTCTGCGGTATATTGACGAGTGTAAGCATTGGCCAATTTTTCAGTCTTGCCAAGTTGCTCTCCACCTTGTGTTGTTTCCACTCGGTTATATGGATTATTCAAATCCATAGTAATCATATTAACATTCAATGGGAAGTCGGGGATGCGAAGGCGCTTATAATTCACCCCAGGGCCTAAATCTCGATCAATCAATATGTCGGTTTGATAATCAGTCCCTTGAATAGGGATTGTAATAGCACTTGCCGACATTGTTACGGCAAACACTGTAAGTAATGATAAAATCTTCTTCATGATATATTTCAAAATGTTTTGTTATAATAGATTTATTTCACGATAAGTTTTGACGATGTGGTTCCTGCTTCGGTTTCTACTTTCACAAAGTAAACACCTTTTGATAGACCAGTTGCATTTACGGTTACTGCATTACCTTCACACACTACCGATGCTATGGCAACACCTGCGATTGAATACACTTCAACACCTTTGAGTTCTTTTGATGATGTCACGGTAAATACCCCATCGGTCACTGGGTTAGGATAAACTTTAACACCACTACCCTCTCCTACGATAATTTGTTCTACCGATGCATAGTTGTTATACTCTGCGCTCAACTCACTAATTTTGATTGATTGCTCACCCTTGTAAGCCGAGTTTGTTTCAATTGTAAAGTTGATGTAGTGCAATGAAAGTGGATATAAAATCAAATCAGCAGGATCGCCCAATTCACTAATCGGCAATTCAATGCGATGCGTTTTACCAGATTCCCATACTTCACCAGTTGTAGGATACAATTCCAACTTATTTATTTTAGTGTGCTTAGGTGTACGCATGTCGATATTGATGCTCTTAATGTTGACTGTAGGAGTAAATTCGAGCCACAATTTATCGGGAAGTGAATAATATTTTATATCCTTCGACATTTGAATAGTTGCCGCACGAGGTGCGCCGTATGTAAATGACAATGTGCCATCTTCTGCGAGTGCGCCTTTAGTAATACCCGATGAACCTTTTATTGCCCAACCTGTCATATCACTTGCAGGAATGGTTGCTGCTGATGCAATCTCAACAGTCACATTTGTTGTATCAACAAAGTCTCCTATCTTACCTACTACCATCGATTTACCCTCTTTCAATCCACGAAGCACACCCGCCTCATCGATTGAAATTACATCATTATTTTCAACAGTCCAAGAGATTGCAGCTGGGTCATAAACATAAACCTCTTCTCCTATTGTAGCAGTTACTTCCATTGGATATTCACGGTACGCATCAATTAGAAGTGGTTTTATACGAATTGCCAATGGTGCAACAACTACTGTCATTGTTTTTGACACACTCACACCATTATAAGATGCAGTAAGTTCCCCTGTTGCATCACCACCACCTGCTGTAAACATCGAACCATTACAAGTTCCTAATGAAGCATCACAACTCAATGTAAAACCTTTGAAATCATCATCAACGATATCGCCATATTGATTATATGCAATGATTTGAGGTGAATAAGTTGCATAAGTTGGGGCTTGCAATTTAAGGTCCTTAAACTCAAGGCGTGCGATTGTTTCATCTTTAGGAGCAATTGAATAAAGGAACCAACCATTAGCTACAGCGCGAGGGGTACCCTCAGTTGTTTTATTGATTACTTTTCCTTCAATCATCATTTGAGCCGAACCACCAGCATCAACGTTACAAAGATTGGCACAACCATAATGTTTCGCTATTTGACACATTACTCGTGTGTTACAACCTGCCGATGTTCCATAAACAGGGTCGGTTGATTTATCAATCACAATAATATACAATGTGCGGCCATCAGCACTTGAACCATAGGCACAGCGTGAATACACTTGAGAGTTATATGTTTCATCATCATTGCGGCCTGTCATTTCACCATTAGCCATCACGATAGCATTACCACCAATAAGTTGCTCGATTATAGGAGTTTTTCCTCCAGTGGTTGACCAACCATAATTAACTGTCAATTGGTCACCTGCAACAAGTTTCGCAAGGAGTGCTTGCTTATCGCCACGACCCACAAGACACAAGTCATAATCGCCAAGAGTACCTGTTCCGGCATTGGTTTTAACCTCGCCTACTGTACAAGTCATTGGTTGACCAGCCATCCAATATTGACCTTCATTGATTGTGAGATAAACCTCAGTTGCCACACCTTCCACAAGGCGGAAATGGCTCACACCACTATCATCTTTATATTGATCAGCAGGCATGAATGCTTTTGTACGACCATAGAAACTATTATAAAGAGCAATTTCATTATCGCGTACAATCTTATTGGCTTGTATAATCTCGGGGCTACCTATTTTGTCATTAATAGCATAGCCTTTATAGTTCATTGACTCAATATAAAGATTCTTTGATGCATCAACAGCAATTACTCCTGTGCGCTTAGGTCCACCATCCCATTGGTCAGAATAAGCATTGGTTTCGGTGATAATCTGCCCATTGCGAAGGTTTCCATTATAGGTAGCACCTATCAACAAGTCGCTATGAGGCTGTTGCGATGACACGCACCAAAAGTTACCATTAGCACCAGCAATTGGACGTTTATCATCACTCATGTTTTTATAACGAGTATATGCCGATGCCAATTTTTCGGTTTTGAAATGAGCTTCCGACGCTTGGAATGTTTCAATGCGGTTATATGGATTATTCATATCCATTTGCAAGATATTCACATTCAACGGATAATCAGGGATACGAAGTCGGTAATGATGAATTCCAGGACCGATATCTTGACTTTCAATCACATCTACATGATAGTTATTGTCATTGATAAGAATATTATCAACTTGAGCCGATGCCATTAAACCCATAGAGAGGAGCATCATTGTGAGTAGTCGTTTTCTCATATATGGTAAAGTTTTAGGTTATTTTACAAAGGTAGTAAAATAATTGGATAATGAACGTTTTGTAGTGTGTTTTTTTATTTCATCATTCCATGATTTACGATTAATCGATTACAACTTCACTTTCAACCTATAATTTAGCTTTAAATCGCATATATCCATAACTTCAACCCTCTCTTAAAACCAACAACGGCTCCCATCGCTGGAAGCCGTCGCTACTCTATAGTGATTTAGAGAAATGAATAATTTGCTAAAAACCAAGTGGTCAGCAGTATTATATATAAGTTAAAATTAGGATCAACGATATAAATATTCCTATAATTGAAATTACACATAATCCAATAATTATCTTATGTTTTAATTTTTTCTGACGCACCTTCATTTTTGCAAGAATTTTTTCCTCTCGTTTAGAATAGTATTTTCCTATACCAAAAAGGGCGCACACATATATAACAAAAGCAATCCACATTTCTAAAGAGTCATTAATATCAACTAACGCTGTAATAATAAGGACAACATACATTAATATTAAAGCAAGTATTCCAGCAGGTACATGAGGGGAAGACTGTGCAGTACATATATAGATAGAATAATATATGTAAGCAAGAATTTCTTCAATAAACATAGACACCTTTTTCATCATATTCTTATAGTTTACGTTTTCTCACATATGGTAATATTATAAGTCATTTCGCAAAGGTAGTAAAATAACTGGTATTTCCTACAGAAATTTACTTTTAGTGTTATCCATCAACAACACGATAACACAAAATTTTGCACCAATCCCACCGACTATGTTTTCCTGTGCTTTCCTTTGCTTTCCATTTTTAAATGGAAAACATGGGAAGTAGAAGTAACCTAACAGAAATATGACTCATAAACAAAAGAGAAAATGATTTTTCAATTTTCAATTTTCAATTCTCAATTTAAATCTCTCCTCTAAAAAACAACAACGGCTCCCATTACTGGAAGCCGTCGCTGTCTATATCTATTTAGATAAATCTTCTTAGAAGAGGTTGCCGATAACTGTTGCGCCTTCAGTAAGACCAAGAAGTGAGTTATATACACAACTTACGATACCGAGGAGAATGATACCAGCTACGCAAATCCACATTGCAGTACGTTCAGAGCAAGCCGATTTGAAGTTTGCAATTTTGCATTCTTCTTGGCTAATGAACATTGCTTTCACCACGAGGAGATAGTAGTAGAGCGAGATAATAGTATTAATCAACGCAATCAACACGAGCACATAAATAGCGATGCTACCTTGTTGCACAGCACCTGTGAAAATGAAGAATTTACTAAAGAAACCAGCAAATGGAGGAATACCTGCCAATGAGAACATTGCAAGCATCATTGTAAATGCCAAACGTGGATTAGTTTTGTACAAACCTTTGTAATCATCCATACCCACTTTGCCAGTATTGTTTTCAATTGCTTGAATTACACCGAAAGCCGCGAGGTTAGAGAAGATATACACAAGAATGTAGTATAACAATGATGAAACACCAGTTGCAGTCATTGCAATCACACCAAGCATGATATAACCAGCTTGTGACACTGATGAGAACGCCAAGAAACGTTTCATGTTGCGTTGACGAATTGCAAAGAGGTTACCGATTGTGATGGTGAGGATAATCAATGCGTAAAGCATCCATTCCCACACTTGTGAGTAAACCGAGCCAAATACTTGCGCCATAATCACCAAGAATGCAAACGCAGCAGCACCCTTAGAGATCACAGAGAGGTAAGAAGTTACTGATGTTGGTGCACCTTGATATACATCGGCTGTCCACAAGTGGAATGGCACCAATGAAAGTTTGAAACCGATACCTGCGATAACAAATGCAACTGCTACGATGAGCATTACACCTTGTTCAGCCGCAATTTTAGCTGCAATAGCGTCAAAGTAAAGTGAACCAGTGAGTGCATATACAAATGACAAGCCCATCAAGAACACAGCCGATGAGAATACTGCAGTGAGGATATATTTGATAGCTGCTTCGTGGCTTTCTACGCGTTTTTTATCAAATGCCACCATCGCTGCCAATGGCAATGATGCTGCTTCAAGACCAATAACGAACAATAAGAAGTGACGAGCAGAAATCATCAAGTACATACCAAACAATGTAACAAGCAACAATTCATAGAATTCACCGCGACGAATAATTTGTTCTTCGCTGTTAGCCCATTTGATTGATTGGATAAGAACGATAAATACACCTATATTGAGAATATTCTTAATTGTTGCTACTATAGCCGATGTGTTATACATGCCAGCAAAAGCATCGGTAGCACAACCGCCCATACATGGGCAGAAGAATCCACTAAGTGTAAAGATACCAAACAACATTGTTGTTATGCCTGCAAGTGCGCTTTGCGACTTTTTAGGCATAAAGGTGTCATAAAAGAAGACTAATAGAAATATGACTAACAATCCTATTTCTTGCTTCATTGCTAAAAATTGTGAGTAATCCATTTCTATTTATCTTTAATTAATAAAACCTAATACTGTAAAGAACTCTGGATTAAATGTGAACTTAATCAAGTCGCTAAAGAAGTTAGGGAAGCAACCGATTGCAGCCACACACACGATGAGAGTAATTGCTGAGAAGCGTTCCCACCATGTAGCGTCGGTCAATTGCAAGTGATGCTCGTCTTGAACTGGGCCAAAGAGCAACTTGCCCACAACGCGAAGGATATACACAGCTGTGATTACGATTGAGCAGCAAGCTACAATTGTAAATACGCGGTGAAACACATCGGTGTGTTGGAATGAACCAACGAAGATTGTCATTTCAGCTACGAAACCACTCAAACCTGGAAGACCAAGTGATGCCATACCTGCTATTACATAACATACAGCCAAGAAAGGCATGATTTTCATCAAACCGCCCATTTCACGGATATCGCGAGTGTGAGTACGGCCATAAATCATACCAATGAGGGCGAAGAACAATGCTGTCATCAAACCGTGAGAAAGCATTTGCATAATAGCACCTGTCATTGCAGTAGTGTTGAGCATCAAGATTGCAAACAACACAAGACCACAGTGGCTCACTGATGAATAAGCATTGATATACTTAAGGTCGGTTTGAACACATGCGCTAAATGCACCATATACAACCGAAATACCTGTAAGAATCAAGAAAATCCAAGCAAGTTCGTTAGCCGCTTCAGGCATGAGATACATTGACACGCGGAAGCAACCATACCCCCCAAGTTTCATCAACACACCTGCGTGAAGCATTGACACTGCAGTGGGCGCTGATGCGTGACCGTCGGGACTCCATGTGTGGAATGGGAACATTGCACCAAGCACACCGAAACCAACGAATGTCATTGGGAATAAGAACAATTGCCAGTTATGAGGAATTGCATGATTTTGAGCAATTTCAACGATATTCCATGTGAGTTGACCACCTTCAGCAGCTGAATGGAAATAGATACCGATGAGACCAAGCATCAAGAATGCCGAACCACCCATCAACATCAATGTAAGTTTCATCGCTGAATACTCTTTGCGACCTGTACCCCAAAGACCGATAAGAAGGTACATAGGGATAAGAGCAACTTCGTAGAACATGAACATTGTAAACAAGTCGATTGAGATAAAGAATCCAAACACACCTGTTGACAACAAAATCAACCACAAGAAGAAATCCTTTGGTAGAGGATTAATTTTCCATGAAGCAAATGAACCTGCAAACACAATGATTGCTGAAAGCAAAATCATTGCAACTGAGATACCGTCAACACCAATAGCAAGATTGATGTTAAGTGGACCAAACCAGCTCCAAGAATCGGTATAAAGCATTTGAGCTGTTTCACCAGCAGCACGAAGTGCGAGGTAATCTACCAAGAGGTAAACCGAAAGGGCCAACAATATAGTAGAACCTACAACAGCAACGGTGCGGATCTGCTTCATATTATCCTTTTGGCAGAGGAATAATCCGAGCAACATAAGCACCGGAATTATCACGAAATATAATAATATATTTAATCCGAATAACATAATTTTCTATATTTTAGATTTGCACCATTGTTATTAAATCACACACACAATCATTACACCTGCGAGCAATAATGCACCGAGGAGATAAACCCATACATATTGTTGTACACTTCCTGATTGGAGTCCTTTAATCTTTTCTGACGCATAGTTGGTCATAGTAGCAAAGCTATCCATTGTGCCGTCAATGATGTGACGGTCAAACCATGCGATAGGACGGCTCACGAGGTTAAAGATAATCTTGTGAGTGATGAAGATATAAAGTTCGTCGAAGTAGAAACGATTGTAAGCAGCAGTCCACAAGCCCTTCATAGCGTTTTTCATCTTTGTTGGGATTGTATTTTCTTTGCGATACATCACTGTTGCAAGAGCGATAGCACACACTGCAACTACGATGCTTGTTGTTGCTACTGTCCAGTCGAGGTGAATGTGATATGTTTCACGATTCCAAGTTACAAATTCGCCAAAAGGAATAAAACCAGCAACACATGAGATAGTTGCAAGGATAATCAATGGCAATGACATTGTCCAAGGACCATCGTGTGGAGTATGGTGACCATAATCAGGATTATTCCACCAGAAAATACGATAGTAAAGACGGAACATATAGAATGCAGTCAAACCAGCCACAGCAGTCATCCATATACCCCACATTGGGCTATTGTTGAATGCTGCAGTGAGGATTTCATCTTTAGAGAAGAAACCAGCAAATGGAGGAATACCTGCGATTGCAAGACAGCCAATAAGGAATGTGATGTGTGTAATAGGCATATATTTGCGAAGACCACCCATTGATGTGTAATCGTTAGAGTGAACTGCGTGAATCAATGCACCTGCACCCAAGAACAAGAGAGCCTTGAACATTGCGTGAGTAAACAAGTGGAACATTGATGCCATATAGCCAAGACCTTCATGGAATTCAGGACGAGCAACACCGAGAGACACAACCATAAACGCGATTTGCGAAATAGTTGAGAACGCAAGCACGCGTTTGATGTCAATTTGTGTACAAGCCACGATTGCTGCATAGAGAGCAGTCAATGCACCCACTACGGTTATAATTTCTAACGCTGATTCTTGACAAATATAAACTGGGAACATACGAGCCACCAAGAACACACCTGCAACAACCATTGTAGCCGCGTGGATAAGAGCCGATACAGGAGTTGGACCTTCCATCGCATCGGGCAACCAAATGTGAAGTGGCATCATAGCCGATTTACCCATACCACCCATAAAGATGAGTACCAAGCCCCATGTCAACACCGAGCCACCCATAAACATCGCACCTTGAGTTGAAGCAAATACGCTTTCAGGGTTAGATGTCATAGTAACAAAATCAAATGTTGAGCTATAGAATGAGAGAATGAGGATACCAATCAAGAAACCGAGGTCGGCAAAACGAGTAACGATAAACGCTTTCTTTGAAGCTGATACTGCCGATGGTTTTGTGTAATAGAAACCAATCAAGAGATATGATGATGCACCCACAAGCTCCCAGAAGATATACATTTGGAAGATGTTAGTAGCAACAACCAATCCCAACATTGAGAAACTAAACAAAGAAAGGAACGCATAGTAGCGTTGGAAACCTTTTTCACCATGCATGTAACCAAGGCTATAAAGATGCACCATAAATGAGATAGTGGTGATAACCACAAGCATCATAGCCGAGATTGGATCAAGAAGGAAACCAAGTTTGATTACTAAGTTTTCGGTAAATTCCAACCATGTATAGTCAAATACTGCATATTGCAATCTTTCACCAGCAGCGTTTACAAACAATTCGCTACCACTAAAGAAATAGTTGAATGCAGTGGTATAAGCAAGCACTAAAGCTGTACCCATACCCAATGTGCCGAGCCAACCAGCAACCTTGTGGCTCATCTTATTCCCAAAGAGTCCCAACACGAGGAACATGCACAAGGGAATAGCTAAAATCATTAAAGGCATTGTAATATCCATAGTGCTTAAAATTTCATATCGTTAACGTCTTCAACATCGATGTTCTTAGCCACACGGAAAAGGTTGATGATGATTGCGATTGCCAATGCAGTTTCAGCTGCAGCAATTGCAATAGCAAAGAGTGTGAAGAACATACCCTCCATCGCTTCAGGATACAAGAATCGATTAAAGACAACAAAGTTAATATCTACAGCATTAAGCATGAGTTCGAGCGAAATCAAGATTGCAATCATATTTCGACGAGTGATGAACCCATACACACCACAGCAAAACATTATTAAGCTGGGGATTATATAACATAACATCGTAAGTTCCATAATCGATTACCTTTTACGAGCGACAACGATGCCACCAATTATACATGCGAGTAATAACACACTGATTGCTTCAAAGGGCAAGAGATATTGACCTGCACCTGTTCCCATCAAGTTTTCACCGAGTTTGTCCATTGTAATTGCTTCCATTACTGGGAGTGTTTTGAACAAGTCAGCGCAACGGCTCACCAATGCATAACCTGCAACCAAAAGTGTTGCTCCGGCTGCGATGAATCCGAGAACATGTTTCTTTGAAGTAAGTTTTGTACTATTGTCACCTGGATGGCTTGTCAACAAAATTGAGAAGACAAACAACACGACAATACCACCTGCATATACTGCGATTTGCACTGCACCCAAAAACTCATAATCGAGTTGGAAATAAATCATTGCAGTAGCAAAAAGTGTGAATAGCAAGTAGGTTGCCGAACGCAAAATTTTGCGTGAAGTGACAGTAAGTACCGAGAAGACAACAATCGACAACACGATTATGCCTAAAATAATGATACTTCCTACTGATTCCATATATTATTATTAATTTTTTATTTTTCTTCAGTTGATTTAGGAGCCTCTTCAGCTTTTGGAGCATCAGCAACTTCTCCTTCAGCTTTTGCAGCAGCGGCTTTCTTAGCAGCGGCAGCAGCCTTTGCAGCAGCGATTTTTGCTTCACGCTCAGCAGCAGCTTTTGCAATTTGTTCAGGAGTTGGAGCTGGTTCCTCTTTTTCGGGGAGATAATTGAGTTGTTTTACAAGTTTATCACGAGTAAATACTGCTTGTTCAAAATCGTTAGAGAACTCCAACGCATCTTGAGGACAAGAAGTTACACACAATTGGCAGAAAGTACAGCTACCCAAGTCGTAGATATACTTATCCAACTTGCGTTTTTTCTTTCCGTCCCAGGTATCCACCATTTTGCTTGTAAGAGTAATTGTGCCATTTGGACAATTGCGCTCACAAATTCCACACGCGATACATTTGTGGTTACCCTCAGCATCATATTTGAGTTCCAAAATCGCGCGGAAACGCTCGGGGACCTTTACAGTCTCACGATCTTCGGGGTATTTTTCAGTAATCTTAGGTGTAACAAATTCTTTACCGGTGATTTGCATACCCTTTACAAGGCTTGCCAATCCCGCACCTAACGATGAAAAATAATCTTTTACACTACCCATAGAATTTAGTCTAAATCTATATTATTAAGTTATTATTATTTTCATTATCTCACCTGTCCGCCCACAATATCAAGCAATTCATTAGTAATGCTTTGTTGACGGAGCTTATTATACTCTAATCTTAATTGGTCGAGCAATTTCTTCGCATTATCGTTGGCACTTTGCATTGCCATTACACGCGCAGCTTGCTCAGAAGCTCTATTTTCAGTAAATATCTCTTGCATTGTTGACAACAAGAACAATGGCAATACCGATGAAAAGATTTGATTTACATCGGGCTCAAACAAGTAAGGGCGTGATGATGCCACAGCATCGCTATTTGCAGCAAACGACTCTTGCACTACTGGCAAAATTTGCTCAAATCGTGGACGTTGACGACTCATACTTTGGAAATTCATATAAAGCACATCAACCAAGTCGGTTTCGCCACCAAGAAACTGTTGTTGCAATTGCGCCATAAACGCTTTTACACCATCAGCCTCTGTCTTTGAATTTACACCCTCTACCGATTCAACTTTTACTGTTGAGTGAGCAATCTTATTAGTCGCTTTGAGCATCTTTGTTCCCACTGGAATAATACGAATGTTCACATCATCGCCATAAGTTGAACGATAATATTGTACACGTTCAAGCAACTGCTTGAAGATATTTACATTATAGGCTCCGCATAGACCATCGTCTGAACCAAAAACCACGATGCTCACATGCTTCACATCGCGAGCTTCGATTAATGGAGAAGAAAATTGGGCATCGGCACTCAATAGATTGGCGATGATAGTCTCTATTTGATTACGAAACGGCAATTGACGACGCAACGCTTGTTCAGCCTTGTGCATCTTTGCCGAAGAAATCATCTTCATCGCTCCAGTAATCTTTTCTGAAGAAGCTACCGAGCCAATTCTTCCTTTTAGTTCTCTTAACGTTGCCATTTACCTTTCTTTATTAATAACGGCTTGCTATTTCGTTTGCTACCGCTGTGATTTTTGCTTCAATTTCATCGGTGAGTTGACCGCCACGAATCAAGTCGAGCACATCAGCTTGATGTTTTGCATGAAGCATTTGAATAAATTGCTTTTCAAATTCGGCCACC